>OBVN01000248.1_pt1 | contig 24366 bp, 24 predicted proteins | sample 1476171 | NCBI WGS metagenome assembly OBVN01 (sample SAMEA2580014, study PRJEB22360) | human gut metagenome | biome: human gut; feature: human-associated habitat; material: faeces | place: Denmark | collected 2008/2010
TTATTTATAAAAAATTATAGTCTGGAAATTTTATTAATTTGTTTCTTTTTAAATTCTAAACTTGAATGTACATAAAGATTAAGCGTGGTTCCTACATTTGAATGACCAAGCATTTCACTAAGTGATTTAGTATCCACTTCGTTCATAACGCAATTAGTAGCATAAGAATGGCGAAGAGTATGGAAGTTAGTATTAAAATCAAACTGTTTACATAATTTGTTAAAACGATACTGAGTTGTTCTGGGATCAGGTATTTTATTATTGCCGGTAATGATAAAAACATTATTATCTTCGATTTGATATCGACTTTTATAATTAACTAAGAATTCATTAAGAAATAATGGAATAGGAACAATTCTTTTAGATGAACTGGTTTTAGGGTTAAGTATCATGAGTGCAGTTTTATTACCGGTGTCCTCCTTGCTTTTTAAACGTTCAACTGTTTTATATACATAAATATAGTTGTCTTCAAAATTAATATCTTCCCATTTTAAAGCACAAATTTCACCAATCCGAAGACCGGTATATAAAGAAATGGCAACAGCTATAGAGATTGGTTGAAAATTATTAAAGCAGTAGTTAGATAAATTGATTTTTTGAGAATTAGACAACGTATTAATTTGTCTTTGTTTCTTGGCAATTTTAATTAGCTCAAAACTACAATTATTAGTTTTATATTTTTGATGAGAATAATTAATAATGGCTCTTAATACATATCGAATACTTAGAAGGGTACTATTGGCATAGTTTTCTTTAGTAGACAGTTTATTAAAATAGGCAATGATAATATCTTCATTAAACTGTTCCATCGTATAATCATTGAATTGATGGGCTAACTGTGTGTCAATAACGACTCTATATTTAGCAATTGTCGGATATTTTACTGATAGCTTTTTTAACTCAATCCATTCATTTGATATTTCTTTAAATTTTTTTGTCTTCATAATTTGCTTTTCTCCTTATTTTTATATTTACTTTTCTATGAATACGTCAATTATTTGACATTAAAAAAGTATAAAGAAAAAATTAATATACAGATAGTGTCAAAAATCATTACAAAAATTTATATTTAGTTTTTTTAATAAAAAGATAACAGTTATTGCATGGTTTATTTTATTGAATATGGGATAAAGAAGATTAAAGGTATCAAAGATAATATTTACTAGTTTTGCTATTTATAATGCTTTAAAGGTATCATACTGATAGATGATAGGTATTAGACATTATAATATTCCTAATATACAATGTTTTTGTAAAGAAAAAGGGAGGTAGAAACAATGTTTTCTAATAAGGCATTAAAAAAACTAATTTTACCACTGATCATTGAACAAATTTTAATCATGGCAGTAGGAGTAGCTGATACTGTAATGGTATCTTATGCAGGTGAGGTGGCTATTTCAGGTGTTGGATTAGTAGATATGTTCAATAATTTAATCATTACTGTACTAGCTGCTATTGATGCTGGTGGAGCGATAATTGTTTCACAATATATTGGAAATAAAGATCGAAAGAATGCTAACAAAGCATCTAGTCAGCTTTTGACGATTACAATAGTAATTGCTACTGTAATTATGCTGGGGTGTCTCGTATTTCATCGTATACTCCTTAGTACATTTTTTGGTGCGATTGAAATGGATGTTATGAAAGCAGCAACGACGTATTTTCTAATTTCAGCTATTTCTTTTCCATTTTTAGGTGTGTATAATTCAGCAGCGGCATTATATAGATCAATGGAAAAAACAAGAACTACGATGTATGTATCAATCTTAATGAATATTATTAATGTTGTTGGAAATTATATTGGGGTATTTATTTTACATGCTGGAGTAGCAGGGGTAGCTGTACCAACATTGATATCAAGGATTGTTGCAGCGATTATTATGTTCGCATTATCACTAAACTCATCTAATTTAGTTTATGTAAAGATTAAAAACGTATTTGCATGGGATCAAGAAATGATTAGTAGAATTTTAAAAATTGCAGTACCTAATGGAATTGAAAATGGATTATTTACGCTTGGTCGGGTGTTAGTAACGAGTATTGTTGCTTTATTTGGGACAAGTCAAATTGCTGCTAATAGCGTTGCTGGAAGTATTGATCAAATTGCAGTTGTTGTTGTAAATGCGATTAATTTGGGTATTGTAGTTGTTGTAGGACAATGTATTGGAGCCAATGATTATGAGCAGGCAAAATACTATATAAAAAAATTAATGAAAATATCCTATATTGTCACAGGAATCATTGGCAGTGCTGTTATATTGTTATTGCCGTGGATCTTGAATCTATATTCTTTATCAAGTGAAGCAAGAAATTTAACTTTTATTTTAGTTATTATGCATAATATCATGGCAACAGCATTACATCCAACTGCTTTTGTTTTACCAAATGGATTACGGGCTGCTGGTGATGTTAAATTTTCAATGGTTGTTGGAATTGTATCGATGATCTTATTTAGACTAGGTGCAGCCGTGTTATTTGGAATTATCTTTAATCTAGGAATTATTGGTGTATGGATTGCAATGGGGTCTGACTGGTTATGTCGTTCAGTTTGTTTTGTAATAAGATTTATAAAAGGTAAATGGCGTCAATTTAAAGTTATTTAATTAATAGTATAAATAAATGAAAACCTATATAATATTGATATAAGTGATTGAAATTGGTATATTGATTGTTTTTTGCTAACTACCTCATTATTATTTAGGTTTTATTTTATCATAATTATAAACGACTATTAAGAAGGTGAAAAAATGGAAATAAGAGTATTGAAATATTTTTTGACAGTAGCAAGAGAAGGAAATATCACTCGTGCAGCAGAATTATTGCATATTACTCAGCCTACTTTAAGCAGGCAATTAATGCAGTTAGAAGATGAACTAGGTGCCGTCCTTTTTATTCGTGGAAAACGCAAGATGGTCTTGACTGAAGAGGGAATGGTTTTGAAAAGACGAGCCGAGGAAATTATTATTTTATCTGAAAAAGCGGAATTAGAAGTTGGCAGTCAAAGTCATGATATCAGTGGAGAAATAGCAATAGGCTGTGGAGTTACAGAAGCTACTCAGACAATGGGAAAATTAATAAAAAAATTTTCAGAAATATATCCCCATGTATCTTTTCGAATAAGAAACGGAAATAGTGATTTTATTTTAGAAAATATTGATAATGGCTTGCTTGATATTGGAGTTGTTTTAGAGCCGGTTGAGCTTGAAAAATTAAATTTTATTCATTTTAACGCTGAAGAAAAATGGGAAATATTAATGAAAAAGAATGCTTCACTGGCAAAAAAAGAATATATAACATCTAAAGATCTAATAGATTTACCTTTAATTGCTTCAGCGCGTAGTGAAGCGCAGACTATATTTTCCAACTGGTACGGAACAGGATATGAAAATCTATCATTTTGTGCAACTTCTGATTTAACGACTGCGGCGGCAATATTAGTGAAAAATGATGTAGGTTATGCCGTAGTGGTTGAAGGGTCAATTTGTGATGCGGCAAGTGACGAACTATGCTTTAGACCTCTCTATCCAAGTTTAAATTCACATTCATTATTTGTCTGGAAAAAATATCAGTCATTTAGTTTAACTGTTACAAAATTTATTGATTTTATTTCTAAGGAAATAAAGAAGTTATAGAAAATTATTAAGAGATTGACGATACTAGTCTAAATTATCATTGATTAATTTCTTTTTACTAAGTTCATAAAGAAAAAGATAATAGAGATTAAAAAAATTTTGTTTAATAGCTAAAGATGCGATATAATAGTACTAAACTTATTTTGAAAATAGTAAGCTTAATGAAAGAAGGTATTAGAATATGATTATTGGAATTCCTAAAGAAATAAAAAATAACGAGAATAGAGTATCAATGACGCCGGCTGGAGTATTTGCCTTATGCAAGGCCGGACATCAAGTATATGTTGAAACAATGGCAGGAACTGGCAGTGGTTTTAATGACGATGAATATAAAGAAGCCGGAGCAGTAATCTGTAGTTGTGATGAAGTTTTTGCTAAAGCAGATTTGATCATTAAGGTAAAAGAATATCTAGAAAGTGAATACAAATATTTACGCGAAGATCAAATGATATTTACTTATTTACATATTGCAAATGATCAACCGTTTGCACAAGCATTGATTGATTCAAAAACAACTGCAATTGCTTATGAAACCGTTGAATTAAATCATAATTTGCCACTTTTAACCCCAATGAGTGAAGTGGCTGGACGTATGGCAGTCCAAATAGGGGCTAACATGCTACAAAAAGCAAATGGCGGCAGTGGCCTTTTATTAGGTGGCGTACCTGGAGTAATGCCGGCTAAAGTTGTGGTTATCGGTGGTGGAAAAGTCGGTTTAAATGCTGCTAAAATCGCTTGTGGGTTAGGTGCTAGCGTAAGAGTTTTTGATATTAATGCAGAACGTATGGCATATATCGATGATATTAGTAATGGGGTTATTCATACGATTTATAATAATGAATATAATTTGCGACAAGCTCTAAAAACAGCTGATCTAGTAATTGGAGCGGTATTAATTCCCGGAGCTAAAGCCCCTAAATTAGTAACCGAAGATATGGTTAAAACAATGAAAGAAGGTAGTGCGATTGTCGATGTTGCAATTGACCAAGGTGGGTGTATTGAAACTTGTGATCATATCACTACTCATGATGATCCTGTTTTTATAAAACATGGAGTATTACATTATTCAGTGGCTAATATGCCTGGAGTAGTACCAAGAACTTCAACTATTGCTCTATCAAATGCAACTTTACCATATATTTTAAAACTTGCCGACAAAGGTATAGAGGCGCTTAAAGAAGACGCTGGATTTATGAAAGGATTAAATACTTATAAAGGATATTTTACTTGTAAGCCGGTAGCTCAAGCACTTAATGGTAAATATAAAGAAGTAGAAGAATTACTTTAAATACAAGTCCTTAACGGGACTTGTATTTTTTCTAAAATTGAACAAAATTTGTCGATATTTAAAATATATGGTATGGTTATAATATTAAGATAAAAAATATTGAAGGGAATCTAACGATGGATAAAACAAAAAATTTATATTTAATGGTTTCCAAAACACCAACAAGATTTGGTTACATGATTAGAAAAGTTGGAAGGATTCGCTATAATCATAGTGCCATCGCATTAGATGAAAATCTTCAAGCGTTATATTCATTTGCTCGTCTACAGCATAATTCATTATTTTGCCGGGATTGTCCTTGAAACAATTCCTCGCTATACATTAAGAAAAGAAACATTTGTTGATGTTGCAATTATAAAAATTCCGGTTAGTTTAGAACAATATAAATTAGCTAATGAGATTATTGGGGAGTTGTATGGTAATGAAGAATATTTATATAACCTTTTTTTCGGTTCTTACTTACCCGGTAACAAAGGGATTTGCTACATATCAATCATATACATGTGTTGAATTTGTTATCCATGTGTTAAGCCAAATCGGTTTTAAATTCAGTGCCCCGGGATATTATTATAAACCCGATGATCTACTTACTATTTTTAAAGACAATATTTATTTTGAGGGGAATCTCTTGGATTATTGCCCAGATGAAAGAATCGATGAACAGTATTTTGCACCAATGAGTTTTGAAGTTGCTAAAAAGAGTGCCAAATGTTTTGGCAAAATAGTTGGACGCAGTATATTTTGTCGAGGTGATGATTATTTTAAAAACAAGGAAATGTTTTGGGATAAAAACAATTTTCACTAAAAGGGTTGACAGTAACCGTTTACAATGATAGTATTTAGTTTGTAAAAATTGAAATAGTGTGTAACTGGTAATGCAGGCATCAACTATACTAGATTTATATTAAGATATTTTTTATCTTTATATATTTTTTTAGTATATGTTGATGCCTTTTTTGATGAAAAAGCGCGCGTTCATCTTTATCCTATAGCATACATCTTTTTACAGTTTTATATGGAGGAGAAAATCGATGAGAATGAAAAAAAGAGGTATCATGAAAAAAGGACTGATTTTAGGATTGTCATGCATGATGTTGGGCTCTACAATAACGATTACAAGAGCAGCTGAGAATACAAAACCCCTTACTGATTTTGGAAATGTTTTAGATGTAACTGCCGATCCAAAAGAAAAAATCTACGGGACATATAGTACAAATGAATATAATAACTTTTCAGATATGGGAGCTTGGCATGGTTACTATCTACATCAAAAAACAGCAACAGATCTATATGGGGGATTTGCTGGACCAGTAATCATTGCAGAAGAATATCCAATTAATTTATCTGATTCAATTAATAAAATTAATTTAGAAAAAGTAACAGCACAAGGAAATGAAAAAATTGATTTAACTAAAGCGACTACTAATGAGGTATATTATCCAGGTCGTCTTGAACAAACTTATGATTTGGCTGAGTTAACATTAAAATTAAAATTAATTTTTGGTACTAACCGAAGTGCTTTGATTGAAACAAAAATAATTAATAAAACTAATGATGATTTAAAATTAAATTTATCTTGGGATGGACATTTATTTACTTGGTATACTAGTGAAAATAAAAGTATGGGAACTACTTTGAGTGAAAGTGCAGATGGGGTGAAAGTTAACTTCATTGAAAAAAGAGGCACTTGGGAATATATGACAACAACTGAAAACTCATTTGATGTAGTATTAAGTGAAGATGATATTAAAACAACGGTAAGTGATGATCGGTTATCATATACAATTACCAAAAATGAATCAATAACGATTGGAGCTGATAGCGAATATAATACTTATCAAACACAAAGTTTTACTTTCACAAATGAAGAAAGAGTTTCAGAAAAAACTAAAGTAACTAATTTATTAAAAAATCCTCAAAAATATTTCGAGAAAAATAATTCTCGTTGGCAAGGATATGTAGATACTATTTTTGAAAATGGAGTAGATGCTAATGTTAATTATCAACGGGCTGCAGTAAAATCAATAGAAACATTGATGACTAACTGGTTTTCTGCTGCTGGAGCAATCAAACATGATGGAATCGTTCCATCAATGTCATATAAATGGTTCATCGGTATGTGGGCATGGGATTCTTGGAAACAAGTAGTAGCTACAACATATTTTAATGAAGAATTAGCTAAAGATAATGTTCGTGCTTTATTTGATTATCAAATTAAAAGTGATGATGCAGTACGCCCTCAAGATGCAGGAGCTATCATTGACTGTATTTTCTATAATCAAAATGAAGATCGCGGTGGTGATGGCGGTAACTGGAATGAACGAAATTCTAAACCAGCTTTAGCAGCATGGGCAGTTGAAAATGTTTATCGTCAAACTGGTGATAAAGAGTTTTTAAAAGAAATGTATCCCAAATTAGCTGCTTATCATAACTGGTGGTATACAAATCGTGATATTGATAAAAATGGTATTGCTGAATATGGTGGAATGGTGCATGAAACATGTTATGATTGGCGTAATTATGAATATACAGTTGGTCAGTATGTTGAAGGGTTTGGTACAGTTAATGAAGACGGTTATATTTTAGATGATAATGGGGAACGTATTGTATGCCCAGAAGCTGGAATTGAAGCGGCTGCTTGGGAAAGTGGAATGGATAATGCAACACGTTTTGACCGTGAAGGAAACGGGGCAGATGATAAAGGCATTGAAATTTATACAGTAAGAAATAATCAACATGCGCCAATTGGATATGTTATTAATCAAGAATCAGTGGATTTAAATGCTTATTTATATGCTGAAAAAGGTTTCTTGAAATCAATGGCAGAAGAATTGGGGTATCAAAATGATGTAGTAAAATATACACAAGAGGCACAATATATTCAAGAATATATTAATGATAGAATGTACGATGAAGAAACTGGATTCTATTATGATGTTCAAACAAATGAAGATGGTTCAGAAAAGAAATTATTAGTGAATCGGGGTAAAGGAACTGAAGGATGGATCCCACTATGGGCTAAAGCAGCGACTAAAGATAAGGCTGCACGAGTTGTAGAAAGTATGACAGATGCTAATAAGTTTGATACATTTGTACCTTTCCCAACAGCTTCAAAAGATAATAATAAATATGCACCAGAAAAATATTGGCGTGGACCAGTATGGCTAGATCAAGCTCTATATGCGGTAGAAGCTTTACAAAATTACGGCTATTATGATGAAGCGAAAGTGGCAACAACGAAATTATTTGATCATGCTAAAGGCTTGTTAGGAACAGGACCAATCCATGAAACTTATAACCCTGAAACGGGAGAAGGGCTACATACTAAGAATTTTAGCTGGAGTGCTTCCGCTTTCTATCTGCTATATCAAAATACATTAACTTCTACTAATACAACATCACAAACAGGATTCGATATTCCTAATGTAAATATTGAAGTAAATATAAATAAAGAGTTATTATTAGAAGCTATAAAAAAAGCAGAATTAATCAAAGAATCTGAGTATACTAAAGATTCTTATCAGGGTCTAGTAATTGCTTTAGAAAACGGTAGAGCTGTATATGATGATAAAAATGCAACGCAAGATATGGTTGACATAGCAGCTGCTAAATTAAATGAGGCATTGAATGCACTTGTTAAAATTAAAATAACGGATAATGAAGGCACTAGTCCTAAAACTGGAGATAGCATTGAAACTATAGGCTATGCTGTTTTATTAGGTCTTACAGGAGGTGCATTAGCATTAGCAGGTAAAAGAAAAAAACACAATTAATGCTGTGAGGATAAAAACACACGATTAGATTCGTGTGTTTTTAGAATGTAAAAAATGTTTTTGATTCAATACAATTTATTGACCGAAGGCACTTTCAATGATACCATAGAGAAAGTGGGTTTCGTTGGATTCGGAGGAAAGAATGAAAGAGCGAATTTTTGCGCTGTTACAAAGAATCGAACGAAGTTTTATGTTATCAATAGCAGTTCTACCAGTTACGAGATCGGTGTTAGGATTAGCAATTGCTTTTGCAAATGAAACAATGATCACTTCATATAATTTGTAGAAGATTTTAGGCGAGGTGACGATAATAAATGCTCTATTTGTTATAATGAAAAAAGCGGGTTTAGGAATCATTGATAATCTATCTTTTATTTTTGCAGCTGGAATGGCTTTGGGAATGGCAAAAAGAGAAAGAGCAGTTACGGTTTTATCGTCGGTGATTGCTTTCTTTGTAATGTATGCATTAATTAATGTGTTATTGGTAATTAACGGTCAAATCTTAGCTGATAATTCGATAGTAATAATGTTTTAAAGGGTACGATTACGGTAATATGCGTAATTCCGACTTTAGAAATGGAAATTTTTGGCGGAATAGTTGTTGGAACGACGGTAGCGTACTTGCATAATCATTTTTTTACCGAACTAAGCTTTCTAAATGTGTATCCTGTATTGAAAAATTAAAATTCACACCGATTCTTTCGATTTTTATTATTATGGGAATTATAATGTATGTGATTTGGCCGCAGATTTAAAGTATTATTTATACACTGGGAAGTTTGGTAAATGAAACTGGATATTTAGGGACTTTTATTTTTGGTGTAATAAAGCGTTTATTAGTTCCCTTTGGACTGCATCATGTATTTTGTCTACCATTTTGGCAAACTGCAGTAGGCGGGAGTATGCTTATTGATGGTTTATTAGTTCAAGGTGGACAGAATATTTTCTTTGCCCAACTAGCTGATCCTAACATACTCCATTTTAGTGTAGCAGCTACGCGCTATTTTTCAGGAGGGTTTATATTTATGATATTTGGACTACCTGATGTGGCTCTAGCGATATATCAATGTGCCGATTCACAATAAAAAAGTTGGTATGTAGAATATTGCTGACTGCGGCATTAATGTGTATATTAACAGGAATCACAGAATCGATTGAATTTTCTTTTATTTTTATGGCACCAATGTTATTTGGGATGCAAGTATTTTGGCGGAAAGTGCTTATCTTGCTGCACATATTTTGAATATTACAGTAGGATTAACTTGATTTAATTATATTCGGGATATTGCAGGGGAACGCCAAAACAAATTGGCTGCTAATAATTCCAGTGGGGATTATTTATTTTCTTTTATATTATAGTAGTTTTAAATATTTAATTCTAAAATATAACTTAAAAACATTGGGACGTAGTAATAACGGTAAGTTGCTATTGCAGCAAGATGAGAAAAATTTTGATGTTTTAACAGCCAGTAAAGTTATAGATGGTTTTAATCAGCAATTTTATTATATTGTAAAAGGACTGGGTGGAAAGAATAACTTTAAATATTTGGATAGTTGAAATAATAGGTTTGTTAATGATCTTGCAAAGATAGATGAAAATATACTAAAGAAATCAGGTGTTATAGGAATTATTTATCGGGAATTAAATATCCAGCTGGTCTTTGGCCTAAGGCATCAAACCTAAAAATGAAATTAGAAGAATATTTAGAAAAGCTAAATAAGGTTTAATTAGGTAAGAGTAATATAAATCAAGTTAGATTATAGTAAGTTTATAATGGTGATAAACATGTGAAACACAAAATGATTTTGCTGCTTAAGGAAAACGGATAAGATGGGAAGGGATAATCATGTATCGAATAGAAAAAGTGTTAAATAATAATAGTATTTTAGCAAGTAAAGATAATCAGGAAGTTATTTTTTTAGGTAAGGGTATTGGTTTTGGTAAAAAGATAAACGATATTTATATTCCAAGTGATGGAGTTAAAAAGTATAAGATGGAAACAAAAGAACAGGAAAAAAGGTTGCCACACGAGATTATCAGGAATGTTGATCCCGTTTTTATTGAAATGCATCCGATATAATTAGATTTGCTCAAGAACAATTTGATCACGTAGATACAAAGATTTTATTGCCGTTAGCCGATCATATTGATTTTGCAATTAAAAGAATCCAAGAAAATGTTAATATGTCTAATCCGTTTACCAAAGATATTGAATTACTATTTCCAGAAGAATATAAGGTGGCATTAAAAGGTAAACAATTAATCAATTCAATTACTGGTTTCGAAATAACTGAAGATGAAGTTGGTTATATAACATTACATGTTCATTCAGCCATTAGTACTGATCATGTTGGCGAATCGATGCAGGCAATGGAAATAATTCATGAGAGTATTGATAAATTACGAAAAGAATTGAATATTGGAATTGATCGATCGTAATTCAATCTCTTATATTCGACTGATGAATCACATTAAATATTTATTATTACGTCTTAATACTGAAGAAAAATTACAAATGGATATTAGTGATTTTACCCAAGAAAGATTTCCTTTTGCATATGAACGTTCTAAAGAAATTTGTATTCGTTTATCAAAGGTAATGAAAAAAGAGATTCCACAATCAGAAATTGGTTATTTAGCTTTACATTTAGAAAGAATTTTATCAATTGAACTAAAATAGGGGATATTTTACTATATTTTTTCATAAAATAAACAGTGAATCGTTTTATGTCAAAATTTATTTTTAAATTCTGAAAATTGTAGTAATTTTAATTTCATTGTGATAAAATCGTTTCATATGTAAATGATAAATGTTTATGGAGGTATATTTATGTATAAAATTTTGCTATGCTGTGCATCTGGTTTAACTACTAGTATGCTTGTAAATGCAATGAAAAAAGATGCAAAAGAAAAGAACATAGATGTGATGATTTGGGCAGTTGCTGAAAGCGCAATCGACTTATCTTGGGCTGATGCTGATTGTATTTTAGTTGCTCCTCAAAATGCTGGAGATCTTGAAAAGGTTAAAGGTATCGTTAATAGTTCTATTCCGGTTGCTTCAATTGATGGTGTTAACTTTTCTAAAATGGATGGGCAAGCTGTTTTAGAACAAGCAATTGAAATGATCAATAAATAAGTTATTCGATTGAATAACTTATTTTTTTATTGTATAAAAAAGTATCAACTTTTTCTATATTTTCTCATAAGTCCTTGAATTGCCGATATATCCTTATTTTATAAGGTTTGTCGGCTTTTTCCATTTCTCTAATCTACCGCAGAACTGGGTCTACACTACGTATATCTTCACTCTCTATCGTTGTATATTTCGTTGTAAATCATGCTATCATACTTCTCATTTCTTTGTTTGCTCCAACTTCTGACGCATGAGCGTATAAGTTGAGCGTAATTGTTATGTTGGAATGCCCCATGATATACTGTAAATTCTTTGGGTTCATATTCTTTTGTGCCAATCTCGTACAAAATGTATGCCTTAGCGTATGCGGTGTAATATGTGGCAATGGAACATCATGTGTCTTGTTATACTTCTTTATCATTCGTAACAATAATGTTTTATAGGTTGCATTATGTGTAGGATAACCATTTTCTAATAGAAATAAGAAATGACGATAACCGTCAATCTCCTTTATCATAGGTTTCTGTTTCCTTTTTAATACTCTCTTAAAGGCTTTTTCTGTTTCATCACTCATTGGCACTTTACGAATACCGCTTTTTGTCTTTGGCTCATTGATATAGTAACCGTCTTTGTTTTTCAGTAACTGATGATTGATATTGATTGAATGATTTTCAAAATCTAAATCATGTTTTGTCAATCCACAGAATTCTGATATTCTTAGTCCTGTTTTCAACAATATCAGCACATCATCATAATATTTCTGATAACAGGTATCCTGTGCTATGAAATCAAGTAATGCCTGCTCTTGCTCCTCACTTAATGCAACTTTTGTTTTACTGTCATTTTCAATTACTTCACTAAGTGAAAAATCAAAAGGGTTCTTCCTTACATAATCATCATCAATCGCCATACAAAACGACGCTTTTAACGAACGCTTATAGTTCTTGATTGTTCCAAAGGAAAACCCTTTTTGTTGCATACGGATTGCCCATTCTCTAGCGTCTGACGGTTTAATACTGTCAATACTCCTAGAACCGAGTATATCGTCCTCTAAGGCTTTCATAAGGTATTTTCTGCCGACTTCTGTATTTTTCGTTACATTTGGTCGCTGTGCGTTCTTTTTCGCATATAACTGGCAAAGTGTCATTTTACCGCCCTGCGTGTCGATACCGTCATACAAATCTCTTTGTATGATACGCTCCTTTTCCCTTAATGATAAATCATCTCGTTTGCCTTTCGGTGTTCTATCTGTCGGTAATAATTTCCAAGCATACACATATTTTGTTTTACCCAATGCGTCTACATATTTGTAAGTGTATCTTCCGTCCTGTCTTTGACTTTCTCCTCTCTGTAGTATTCTGTTTTTGTTATCTCGTCTTTTTAATGCTGACATCTTTCAAACTCCTTTCAAAGTATGAAAGAGCCTCGTATATACGACTTAATCAAATCATAACACGCACAAGGCTCTTTTGCATTAAATTTGTTCCAGTTTATCTATGACTTTTTCAAAATTCTTTTTCTTGATAAGCATACGATTCCCATTCATAACGACACATTCTCGTTTATGATCGTTTGCAATTTGACGCAACTTATTTTCTCCAATGCGGAAATAACTGGACGCTTCTTCAATCGTCATAAGGTATCGTTCCCATAGTGGCATACTTAAATCGTGCATAAATTCTCACTCCTTTCCATAAAATCATTTTTAAGCAATTCAACGGCTTTTGTCATAGCCCACAGGACTTCCACCTCTGCATTATCCAATGTAGCCGTACCCATTGCGTGCGACGCTCTGAACGCTCAAGCTGTGGCTGTACGGGAGTATCATTATCTGACAGTACAGGTCATGGCGGTAAAAGAGGACAAGTCTTTTACATGAACACAAACAATAATCGCTCACTTTTGCAGGGGAAAGGTCATGGCGTATTTGTTTCAACGGCTCACTGTCTGTCAAAGGTATTGAATTGCTTTATTCAGTTGTCAAAGAACACGAAAGAAGAAAATCGTCTTTCCTATATATCGCGTTGGAAAATAGGGGAAATGTAACCAATATCCAATTTTTTTCTTTTCAAACCCTAACTACCCATGCAATACCGTTACTGCCAACAATGGAATAAAATATTTTCTTCACTCCATATCAGGACAGAAAAGCGTTATTTGTATCACATTTCTTAAACTTTTTTCTTTCTACGCCATATAGGGAACGGAAAATATGAAATGCTAAGTTAAAAATGAAAATATTTCTTCTTTTCACATCAACACTCAACGGCTAATGCCTGTTTGAATACAAAATCAAGAAATAAAATATAATTTCTTCTTTCTTGCACCAACACTCGACACAAACAATGCTTTTGAATACAAAATGAAGATAGTTTTTCCTCTTTCGCATAACACTGTCCACTCATCTTGAATTTCCGACACTTTTTCAAAACTTTTTTCTTCTTTCACTTCATATAGGGAATGGAAACCTTGATTTGATGACCTCTTTTCAAAAAAAGTTAGATTTCCTGTTCTCGCACCATATCTGTACGCAAGTAGCTGTTTTGTTGCAGATTTCTTAAAGGAATTAAAAAATACCGTCATTCTCTTGTGGAACAGCGGTATCAATTCGTTCTTCTATGGTCGATTTTTCTAACTGTAATAAATGTTTATGCTTGTCTTTAAGTTCTGCCTGTTCAATCATATCTTTCAGTATCGTTGTATGATTTTCTTCGTCCAATGCCTGTACCATTTTTATGGTTGGTGCTACCTGTCTTTGTAACCAATGCAATGCTTTTTGTAAAGTATAAGGCTCTGGCTTTGTGGTTAAACGTATCGGCTCTCTATTTTCTCCTACAAACCAAGCCCAATCATCATTCATTTTCCATTGACTTTTCGGTTTATCATCTTCTCTATCTACAAAACGGACATAATGATTGATGATAGAAAAAGCGGTACATTCAGCGTCCCGATAGGTCAATAAATCTACAACCGCATAATAGGCTCTTTCATTCTTCATGCGTATTTCAAAACGGTTCTTGATTTCTGTATCTTCAACTTCTGTGCCATTCTTAACATACTGCTCATAATTCTTCTGATAAGCACACATATACAATTCACTACTTGTTGAACCGAGATATAAGGTTTCGCCTGTATCCTTTGGTGTATCATTTCCATTTTTCTCTGTACCACCGTAATCTTTCTGTTTGCGGAAATAAGAAATACATTCGCCAGCCTTATATTTTTCTATTAGTTTTGGAATATCCAAGATACCTGCCTTATCATTGATTGCCAAGTCAAGCCGTTTCATCTTACCGCCTGCCGTTAAACAATCGAGCATAAAGTCATACCATGAGCGTTCCTGTGCCAAGAGATAACTTTCCATTTGCCGACACCCTCTGCCTTTCAATTCCAACAAAACACCTAAATGCTCCTGCATGGAACACATGATGTTAATGTCGCCTAAAACATATTTACTTTCATATCCATACTTCCCAAAATCTTCATAAAGCATATAATCGGCTTTTAATTGCAACACATCACGAATAATCTTTAATGCGTCCGTAGTAGGAAAGCGGACACGAAAGTAATCAATCAATAAGAATAATGGTTCTTGTGGATTGAAACGCTCAATCTGTTTTTCTATCGTTTGTTTTAATTCAGCAGAGGGAACAACAGTCCCATTCTCTATCTGATTAAAATATGTACGACTGATACCACAAGCAACAGCAAGTTTTCTTTGTGTTACTCCGTATTCTTCACGCTTTTGTCTTAATTCTTCTATAAAGTTTTTATCATTCATTCTTCAATTCCTCCAATCAAAAAAGACAACTACCATATTTGATAATTGCCTGTACTTAAATCTCTGCAAAAGAAAAAGACAATCAATTTCTTATTTGAAATCAACTGTCTTTCCTATGTCTTATTCAATTTTATGTGTTAAATGAGTATCTTTCAGTTAACACCCTGTTAAAAGCGGGTTTGCCTTGTAAATACAGCGTTTTCCGCTTAGTAGTGTATAGTGTCTCTTGTTTTTTGTGCCCCCCTTGTTAGATAACGGGGGCTTATAAGGCTCGCTACGCTCGCCAGACCGCCGAAGTGAACCGCCACCGTGGGCGGCTCGCTCCGTCGGTTATCGTTTGCGTCCTTGAAAGCACGTTTCTAAAGCAGAGCAGAAGAAAAGGACAGAAACCTTTGTCCCTGTCCTTAATCATGCTTATCTGCTTCTTCTACGCTTGAAAATCAGTGCCGTTATCACTCCTGTAAGGGAAATGATGGTTGCCATGCTCCACAATAAGACATTCGTGCTATCGCCTGTCTTGACTGCCGTATCTGGCTTATCTGCCTTTGAAGCAGTGTTGTTCTTATCGTTGACGTTGTTATCGCCTTTGTCTGGCTTTGTCGGAGCAGTAGGCTGTTCTTCTTTATCTTTATCCTTGACCGTAATAGTTATGGTCTTAGTTACAGAAGCACCGTTGCTATCAGTTACCTTGTAAGTAACCGTATATGTACCAGCTTTTGAGGTATCTACTGTATTGTTGATAACCTCAATCTTATCCGTAAGGTCGCCGTCCTCTTTATCCAAAGCTGTTACACCTGCCATAACATCAAAACTGTCTCCAACGGTCAGCGTCTTATCTTCGGCTGTAATCACAGGAATATGGTTGATACCTCCTGCATTTTTCGCAAATGTCCATGTACCAGTAAAGGCAGTATCTGCTGTCAGCTTTTCGATTTCTTCTGGTGTCCAGCCCTCAAACAGCCATACGCCGTCGGTTGTTTCCACTCTGTCAGCTTTCAATGCTACTGGAACAACTTTCACACCATATACATAACTCGTTGCTTTTGGAAGCATGTCTTTGACTTCTTTTGGAAGCTCCTTGTCGTCCGCTCCATTGATAAACTGGTAAGAAACAGTATATTTTTCATCATTGTCTGGTTTGTCGTTTCCATTTTCATCAACCGCCCATTGTGCGGAGTAAGTTACGGTCTGTGTTACTGTTTCTGTGACTTCTGGTGTCCAGCCTGTAAACACATAACCTGTACGTTTCGGCTCTCCATTAAATTTTGGTGTTTTAGTTCCTGATAACAGGTCGACATAGCTCTGGTCTTTGAAGATTTCTTCATTGTCCACACCGTCTGTATAGGTAACAGTGAATTTTTCTTCTTTGTCGTCAGGCGTGCCGTTGTTATTCTTGTCGTCCGCCCATGTAGCTGTATATACGGCAGTTCCTGCCACCTTGTTTGTTACTTCTGGGTTCCACCCTGTGAATACATAATCTTTACGCTCTAAACTTCCCTTAAACTTTGGCGTAACGTCGCCAATCTTTAAGTCAGAATATACTTCGTCCTTAAAAATTTCTTGCCCCTCTACACCGTCCGTATAGGTTACAGTATAAAGTTCATTTGTAAAGGTTACGTCGATAGTATGTGGTTCTCTTACATTTTCAAAAGTATAAGAGAAGTTGTCTTTTCCTACTGCGTTGGAAATGTCCTGCCCGTCTACTGAAACAGAAGCTATATCCTGTCCAGCGTCAGCGGTAATATCATATTGCTTGCTGTCGCCATAGTTTACTTCCGTAACGCCATTGTCTGTAATCGTTCCACCTGTGCCAGCAGTGGCATTGATTGTAGGATTGAAATTCGCATAAATATTATATATGATTTTATTTCCTACGGTTTCGCCTTTAGTAAGCAGGCGGTTGACAGAGATAGTCTGTCCTGTGCCATTATATGCACTGTTCCAATCAGAACCGTCGTTTGAGAAAGAATATCGTTTTCCCCAGCCATAATCAGTACGATTGCCTAAATCTTCTCCTTGATAGAGCTGTTCATATGTCCAGCCTTTCCATACCCAGCCGTCCGCAGGAGTTGCGGTATATTCTCTGTAACCGATACCCTGTGTAAAGGTTGTTTCCACCCCGTTGCTGTCTGTCAGTTCTGCCGTTCCACCATTTCTGGTAACATATGCATGGACTTCGGCATCTTTAACGATAGCCTGCATCTCGCTTACTTCCTCATAGCGGTCTGGAATATTGCTGTTAGCAAGAACAATCTGTGGCGTGATAGAAGCCAGCATAGACAGTGATAATACGACCGCTAATGCCTTTTTTGTTCTTTTCATTGCTTGTTCTCCTTTCTTGAATTTTATAGAGAACGATTAAAAGACTTTATTCCTCCCTCCTTTTTGTACTATTCTCAAAAAGTACACCTTTTAATAGTTCACTATATCACTATATAGTATGGCATAAAATACCATTTTTTTCAATGTTTTTCATGGTTGGAACGGCTATAAAGCTGTTATTCTTTTGCTATACTTGCTGATTTTAACTGTTCTATATCTTTTGCAAAAGGTGTACCTTTTGAGAGTTCAGAACAGACTATTTCCGCTGTAATAGGCGGTATTCCCTTAATTTCCGATAGAATGTAGCTTCGCTCATTTTGCATATTTCCAAGACTTCCGACAGAGGAAGCCTTTTCTTTTCCCATTCATGGACAAGCTCTCCGAAATTCTCTGGAAGCGTGATTTCTGGTCTGCCGAATTTAATTCCTTTTGCCTTTGCCACCGCTATGCCTTGTGCCTGTCTTTTTCTGATGTTCTCACGTTCATTTTGTGCGACAAAGGATAGTATCTGTAACACAAGGTCGGCAATGAACGTACCCATTAAGTCTTTCCCATTTCTGGTGTCCAGTAAGGGCATGTCTATGACGCATATATCAATCCCTTTTTCTTTCGTCAGTATTCGCCATTGTTCCTGTATTTCAAGATAGTTCCTGCCTAAACGGTCAATACTTAGGATATAAAGTAAATCGCCTTGTTTTAGCTTTCTGACGAGCTTTTTATATTGTGGACGTTCAAAGCTCTTTCCAGACTGCTTGTCTATGTAGATATTCTTAGAAAGCACGTTCCGCTTTGAGAGTTCAACAATCTGTCGTTCTTCGTTCTGGTCTATGCTGGAAACCCGAACATATCCATAAATCTCTGCCATTTATTATCAATCCTCCTTTGCTATGGATATAGAAAAGTATCATAAACAAAAAAAGCACCTTACTGTAAAAGTAAAATGCTTTCGTTAAAATATATTCATTTGTTATCATTATTCGATTTCTGCCATTGAGAAGATACGCCTTATCACACAGCTTGTAAAGAGTGCTGACGCATTGCGTTGCAACAGGCTCTTGACAAGCTATGAGCTAAGACGTTGATAACGAACAGGCAGAAATGAGATAGTGTGCCGTTTCACGACATAGAAAAAGACGCTCTTTTTTCAAGCGTCGATTTCTTATAACTCTGTATTTCTTTGTATAAGTCGTTACATAAGGCTCTTTCATTTGTTGTAATTTCGTTGTAATTTTCCCTATTTTCTTTTTGCTATTTTGTCGTTAGATACTGTATTTATGCGGTTTTTCTTAGTTTAATATCTGTTTTTATTTTGAAAAAAGAATAAAAAAAGTTTAAAAAGTAGTTATGATTGTCTTATCATATAAAAAGGGGAATAAATATGTTTGATGTGTTAATAAAGGCTTTAGGTTTTGTAATTGTAATAGTTATCGGTTTTTTATTAAAACAATTTAGAATATTAAAAAAGGACGGTTATACTTTGGCAACAATTATTTGAATGTTACATTGCCATGTGCACTTTTTTCTAATGCTAATGGAATTACGATCAATGGTGCTATGATTGTTTTAATTTTAATGGGGATTATTTTAAACGTTTTAATGGTTGCAATTGGGTATTTTGTTAGTAACGGGAAATCGGCACCAACAAGAGCAGCGTATATGATCAATTGTTCGGGCTACAATATTGGTAATTTTGTTTTACCGTTTGTTCAAGCTTTTTTCCCAGGAATGGGTGTAGCTTATTTATGTATGTTTGATGTTGGAAATGCGTTAATGGGATTAGGGGGAACCTTTGCGATTGCTTCAAGTGTTGTTAGTAGTGAACAGAAGTTATCCGTAAGCAATGTAATAAAAAAATTATTTTCATCAATTCCTTTTGATGTATATATTGTTATTTTTTTTTTAGCATTATTTAAAATAAAAATACCAGCTCCAATTTTATCAATCACTGATTTTATTGGCGCTGGAAATGGTTTTTTAGCAATGCTGATGATTGGACTGTTATTAGAAATTAAAATTTCACATGATGACTTCAAGGATTTAATCTCTATTTTATCATACCGTCTTTTAGGAAATATGTTATTAATGGCTTTGTGCTTCTTCTTATTACCATTGCCGCTGCTTGCTAAAAAGATTTTAATTATTGCTTTAGCTGCACCGATCAGTACAGTATCTGCAGTCTTTACAAGACAGTGTAAATATGAAGGAGAAGTAGCTGCTGTAGCCAATTCTTTATCAATTTTAATTGGGGTTGGAGTCTTAGTTGTTTTATTAATGCTTTTTGTATAATAGTAGATATTTTTGTTTAAATAATATACAATGTTCGTGGTGATAATATGACTAAACAAATACCGTTACAACAATTAAAAATAAATACAAATCGTATTGAATTATTAAATAATATGAATATCTATTCAGTTCGCGATCTTGTTTTACATTTCCCTTATCGTTATGAATCGATTGAAGAAACACCTTTAATAGATAACGAAAAAGTTATTATTGAAGGTGTTTTAATTGATGAGCCTAAAATATTTTATAAGGGGCGCTTATCTAGATTATCTTTTCAAATATTATATAAGCAGGAGGTTTATAAAGTAACTTTATTTAATCGTCATTTTTTGAAAAAAAATATGACTAAAGAAATGCCTTTGACCATTATTGGTAAATATAATAGTAAAACAAAAAGTATCACTGCTAGTGATTTACGATTAAAACCACTTGATGAAATCAGTGGGATTACACCAATATACTCATTAAAAGAAGGAATTACTCAAAAATCTTTTCAAGGTTATGTAAAAAAGGCATTAAATTTTTATCATGGTCATATTCAAGACGAGGTTCCTACTAATTTATTAATTAAACATCATTTAATCCATAAAGAATTAGCATTGAATTTAATTCATTTTCCTAGTAATAATGATGATGTAAAAGAGGCGTTACGTTATCTAAAATATGAGGAATTTTTACGTTTTCAATTAACTATGCAATACATTAAATTATCTAGGAAAGATAATTTGGGAATAAAAAAGCAATTTAATCGCCAAACTCTAGATGAGTTTATTGCCCAATTGCCTTTTGAATTGACTTTTGATCAAGAACAAGCAGCGTTGGAAGTAATTAATGATTTACAAAAAGAAACAATGATGTATCGCTTTGTTCAAGGAGACGTTGGAAGTGGTAAAACAGTGGTTGGAGCAATTGGTTTATATGCAAATTATTTAGCTGGATATCAAGGAGCAATGATGGCGCCAACAGAAATATTAGCTACTCAGCATTATCGTTCATTAATCAAATTATTTAAAAAAATAGATATCAATATTGCTTTGTTAACAGGACATTTATCAAATAAAGAAAAACAAAGAATCTATAATGATTTAGAAAACGGGACTATTGATATTGTGGTTGGAACACATGCGTTATTTCAAGAAAAAGTAATTTATCAAAAACTTGGTTTAGTTATTACAGATGAACAACATCGTTTTGGAGTAAATCAACGTAAAGCACTAAAAGAAAAAGGTAAACAAGTAGATTTTATGGTTATGTCAGCAACTCCGATTCCTCGAACACTGGCCATAAGTATATATGGGGATATGGATGTATCAACTATTAAAACGATGCCAAGTGGAAGAAAACCAGTAATTACAGAAGTTTTTAAGACACATAGTATGAAACCTATTTTAAACCGTTTGAAAGAGTATTTAGCAAGTGGAGGACAATGTTATGTTGTCTGCCCTCTGGTTGAAGAAAGTGAAGCTATCGATAGCAGGGATGCTACGGGAATATATAATGGGATGAAGGCCTATTTTAAAGAACAGTATCAAATTGGTCTGCTTCATGGTAAAATGGACGATGAAACAAAGGATCAGATCATGGCAGCATTTAAAGCTAATGAGATTCAAATCTTAGTTTCAACAACTGTAATTGAGGTTGGGGTAGATGTAAGTAATGCAAATTGGATTGTTATTTACAATGCTGAGCGATTTGGATTGAGTCAGATTCATCAGCTGCGTGGTCGTGTTGGTCGTAGTGATCAGCAGGGATATTGTTTTTTATTAAGTAATTCTTCAAGTCAAGAGGCATGGGAACGTTTAGAATTTTTAAGAAATTGTCATGATGGTTTTGAAGTTTCTTACTATGATTTAAAATTGCGCGGACCGGGGGATATACTTGGAAATCAACAAAGTGGATTACCGGTGTTTAGTGTTGGAAATATTTTCGAAGATGCTAATATTTTAGAAATTTCTAGAAAGGATGCTTTAGAACTGCTTGAAAGCAAATCTAATGATTTAATATATTTAAAATTAATAAAAGAAATCGAAGAACAATTAATCAACAATAATAAATATATTGATTAATTTATGTTATAATTATGACTAATATGAGGTGAAGTAGATGAAATTAGGAATTGATGCCATGAGTGGTGATTTAGGAAGCAGAATAGTTGTGGAAGCATGTCTATCATTTTTAGAGAAAAATAAAACAGACGAATTATATGTTGTGGGAAAGATTGAGGAATTAGAAGCATTAAAACCATATGATCAAGTGACTTTGATCGATGCGCGAGAAGTTCTGGAAATGACAGAAAATATTTTAGCCATTCGTCGTAAAAAGGAATCAAGTATGGTTAAAACAATGATGCTGGCTCGTAAGGGCGAAGTTGATGCAGTCTTATCTTGTGGAAATACTGGTGCCTATTATGCAAGTGCAATGTTATTTTTAAAACGTATTGAAGGTGTTGAAAAATCTTGTTTGATGGCAATGATGCCTACTTACAGTGATAATAAAGTAGCAATGCTTGACGTTGGGGCAAATTCAGAAAATACAGCTGAACAGTTGAAATCATTTGCAATCATGGGTAACGCTTATGCTAAAAATGTTTTAAAAATTACCAACCCTAAAATTGCTTTATTAAATATTGGAAGTGAACATCATAAAGGTGATGAGATTCATCAAGAAACATATAAATTGTTAGAAGATATGCAAGAAATTAATTTTGTTGGTAATATTGAAGGTAAAGAGATTTTGGATGGTGAAGTTGATGTTGTCGTAACGGATGGCTTTACAGGTAATGTAGCATTAAAGACAATTGAAGGTGTTGCAAAAGTGCTGGTTAAAAGTTTAAAAGATGGTTTTATGTCATCAACTAGAACCAAGGCAGGAGCGGTTCTTGCTAAGCCGGCTTTAAAACAGTTATTGACTAAATTTGATACTAAGGCAGCAGGTGGTGCTTTAATGATGGGTTTTGTTAAACCGGTTATTAAAGCCCATGGTTCAAGTGATGCAATTGCTTTTGAAAATGCAATTAACTTAGCTTTTGAAATGGTTTCTAGTGACGTTGTGGAAAAAATGAAAGAAGGATTGAATTAACGTGGAATTAGAACAATTTTTACAAAAAATGGAAATACCTTATCAGAATATAGAAATATTTAAGGAAGCTTTTACGCATCCTTCATATGCAAATGAAAATAAAATGAAAAATCATGATTATGAACGGTTGGAGTTTTTAGGTGATGCGGTTTTACAGTATCATGTTTCTCGGCATATCTTTGATTTATACCCGGAATTGCCAGAAGGCCGTCTAACCAAACTTAGAGCAAAACTTGTTCGTGAAGAATCATTAGCACGTTTTGCTAGAGAACTTGATCTAGGCCCGCTTATTTATTTAGGAGCAGGTGAGTTGAATAATGGTGGGCGTGATCGTGATAGTGTTTTAGCCGATATTTTTGAAGCTTTTATGGGTGCGATATGTCATGACTGTGGACCAGAATATGTTGAAAAAATGCTGGATATTACGATCTATAAGCATGTTGAGGATGTTAATTACGATGAAATTACAGATTTTAAAACAAAATTGCAGGAATTGATTCAGGCTGATCAGAGAAAGACGGTAACTTATGATCTAATCTCATCATCAGGACCGTCAAATAATCCAGTATTCGAAATGGCTGTTAAAATGGATGAGATGGTATTAGGGGTTGGAGTAGGTTCTTCGAAGAAAAGAGCAGAGCAACAGGCAGCTAAAGATGCATTAAATAAATTAGCAAGATAACGGACTTTTTTATGAAGTCTGTTTTTTTGCCTATTTATTATTTTTTTATTTGAATAGGTTATGGTAGGAGGGATGTACATGTACGAAGATTACATGGATAATTTGTTTGATCGGCGACCAATGCCAACAGTTGCACCAAAGGTAGGTGATATCTTTCTATATACTGTAAATCGTGGTGATAACGTTTATGCAATTGCACGACGATTTAATACACGAGTTGACTATATTAAAAATATGAATAGCCTAGATGATAAAATGATGATCTATCCTGGGCAACAATTATTAGTTCCAGTACTATTTGAAAAAATGCCACCAATGAAGCCACAGCCATTACCACAGCCGCAACCACAACCAAGACAGTCTTATGAACTATATTTCTAAAATAACTAG
>OBVN01000261.1_pt1 | contig 22700 bp, 14 predicted proteins | sample 1476171 | NCBI WGS metagenome assembly OBVN01 (sample SAMEA2580014, study PRJEB22360) | human gut metagenome | biome: human gut; feature: human-associated habitat; material: faeces | place: Denmark | collected 2008/2010
TTATCATTTCATATATATATCCCTTACATATATACGTGAAATCAGAAGTTTCTGGTCAGATAACACATTCCCCAATGTGTCATTTTTTTCACATTAAGTATTGTACATCAAAAATTTTTAATAGACAAGAGTTTATTCACTATTTTTTCATGAATTCTTCTAAAAATTTCAATTTAAAAAAGAATAATCAACAAAATATATAATTATTATCTACCGTTTAAAATTATATCAAGTATTAGTATTTTAAATTTTAACATTTACATGAAGCCTATTTTTAATATAAAGCGAAAGTTAAATTAAAACTATATTTACATCTCATTAAACAACCTTATGTTGCCATGCTCCACGAATAAATCTCAAATAAGAACAACATAATCTTAGAGACTGATCAAAGCACAAAGATAACCATGCCCCAAAAAGTCCTAAACCTAATGTAATGCACAATAGATACGTAATAATAGGACGAATGATTGCTACGCTTACAAGAGAATATTTCATGATGTAATATGTATCTCCTGCCCCTTTCAACACACCAGAATACACTTGCTGCAATGCTTGAGGGAATGCAGCGATAGCCATAATACCCATCAAAGTGGCTGAAAGTGTAACAACATCACTTTCACGAGTATATAACTGTACTAAAAAATCACCAGGACCAATAAAGATTAATGCACTTACAAGGCCCACGACTAAACCAATTCGAGCCCCAATTTTACCATAAGTACATGCAATATCCGGTCGTTTGTGTCCAAGACTTTGCCCCGTATGTGATGCACCTGCAAATCCAAGGCCCATAGCAAAATAATAAAATATATCCATTAAATTCATACATACGTAATGTGCTGCTAAAGGTACCGCACCTAAGGAAGCAACAATCATAGTGTATGTATACATACCGAATCGTTCAAAGAACTGTTCTCCTAAAGAACTACCACCTACATGAAATATTGTATGTAATACGGGTCTTTCAAAAGTCCATTTCGACGAATGACGCAATGTTAATCCAGTAGCAGTATGTTGTGAAATCGTACGCAACAACAATAATGCAATAATCGCACTACTGATCATGGTGGAAACCCCTGCCCCCATAACACCAAGTTCAGGGAAGAAACCAATACCATAAATCAAGAAGAAGTTCATTATTGTATTCAAAATATTCCCTACTACATTAGATTTAAAAATAACTTTAGTATTACCATATCCAATGAGTGCAGCCCCTACGATTTGACTAAAAGACTGAAAGATTAAACTAATAACTATGAAACGACCATACCAAACAGCTGTTTCAATATAGCTCTCTTCAGCACCTGTAAAACGTAGAATATGCTCTAAATTTAAGAAACATATCAATAATAACGGTACATAAATCAAAAAATTCAATAAAATAGACTGCTTGAGTACGGCATTCATACCATCTACATCACCTTCACCATGACGACGAGCTATGATTGCCGTCACAGCAATGGATAAGGCACGACAGAAGATGAGCATTACCATCTCAGGTTGTCCCATAATACCTACCGAAGCAAGAGCTGATGCACCTAAGGCACCAACCATCGCCAAATCGATGGCCGTCATAAATTGTAACATCAAGCCTTGTAATGTAGCTGGCCAAGCTATTTTTAAATAATTACCATATAGCTGCTTTGTCGTGCCTACAGGTCCTAATCGTTCTGCAACAGGTAACATGGTATCTATTGAAAGCCATCGTTGTATACGGTCTAACATCCTATCTCCTATTCATGTAAGATCATACATAGTAGAGGCATCACTTCACCTCTTATTTCCACTGTATTATATCATATAACATATGAGAAGTCATTCATATGTTATGCATTTTAAATAAGAATATATATCAAAATAGCAAAAGAACCTCTTATACAAAATGTATGTACCCTATCAGGTATAACAGTGTATAAGAGGTTCTTTAGATTTACAGGAAAATGATTATCTTAAACCATTATCAAAACTAGCTCTCAACTTTTAACCTTTAGATGCTAATAGTTGATTTACTACTGCACGCAAGTCATCTAAGCCTTGTTTAGTCTCAGCCAATTCTTGACGTTGACGTTCATTTTCAGCTTCTAATGTATTTAGACGTGCTGCTTGATTAGCAATAACAGTTTTTTGATTACTATTCTCTTTTTTGAGGCTAGATACTTCGTCTTGCATTACATAAACAGAGCTAATTGGACCTGCTTTATAACGTTCTGGAATAGCATCTTTTCTTTCACGACTACCACCAAATTTATGCGTAACACCTGCATTTACCATGTTGTGGCTAGTACCAAGTGAAACACCTACGTTGAACATAGTATCTTCAGTTCGGTAGTGAGCAATACCGATAGCCCCCGCAGTTTCACCACGGTAGTTGCCAATACCAGCCATAATTTGAGTTGGTTCCAATGGATCGTATTGAATTGGTTTCAACGCTGCCATAGCTGCCGCATGAGCAGCAACACGTTGTGTTTCAGTGCCTACACGATTAACAGCTTCTTGTAAACCAGCATTAGATGCTTTCAATTGGCTAACATTTACTGCATCAGTATCATCTGCGCCAGGAGCCACACCACGAATCTGCTTACCACCATTATTTAAGCCATCTACAGTAAGGGATACAGGGCTAGCTGTTGCATCTGCCGGAGTAATAGTCATACCACCACCCTTAATTACAGTAGAATTGCCAGCTGCATCTTTTACAGTTGTACCTGCAGGAGTAATCTTAGTGGATAGACCGTTTTCATCACCTACGATAACACTGTTTAGACCTTTCAAGTCTTTAGCCAAGCCATATGTGAAAGTAGTTCTATCTTGGTTAACTACAAGATTATCACCAGCTTGGAATTTTACGGTATCCCCACCTTGTACTTTTTCAACAGTACCTCCTGCAGCTGTTACCTTCCATGCAGATATATCTTTAACTTGTTGTTTACCAGCATCTGTCAAGTTGCTCAAGTCTTGATTTGCAGCATTATCAATTTTGCCTTTAGTTGCATCATCGAGTTTAACAGTTACATCGTCGCCATTAGCAACCGTAGTAAGGCCATTTTCACCTTTCACATTGAATTTCACATCACCTGTGCTCAACGATTTTTCATCGGTAGAACCAGAGTTACCACCTAAAGAAATCTTACGGGCAATAGCTGTCGTGTTTTTGTCGATATTAGCTTTATTGGTTGCGATGTTATCCTTATTAGTTGCAATATCACTAGTATTTTTAGTGATAGCCGCTTTGTTATCAGCAATATTTTGTTTGTTCGCAGCAATATTGTCCTTATTAGTTGCAATATCAGCAGCATTTCTATCAATTGCAGCTTTATTATTAGCTATTTTTTGCTTGTTATCCGCAATGGCATCAGCATTTTTACGAATCTTATCTGTATTATCAGCAATGTTGGCTTTGTTTTCTGCTACTTGATCATCAACATGTTTCAATTGATCTTCTGTGGCGGCACGTCCGGAGACAGGCTGTGTTTGACCCGGAGTCCATGCAGTGTTAGTCAAACCCGTTACTTGAGGTGTTTCTACACCTTCTGTAGCTTTCACTTTTGGTGCTGTAATTGTTTGATTTGCTTTTACAGTATTGAAAGTTACGTCTTGTTTAGTAGCAATTGTGAAATCTTTACCATTTTGAGTAATGGAAATGTTATCACCATCGATAAACTTAACTGTATTGCCACCTTCAACTTTTTCGGCAGTATTACCATTAGCTACTACGTTCCATGCGGATAAATCTTTAACTTGTTGTTTACCAGCATCTGTTAAGTTGCTCAAATCCGTATTTGCTGCATTGTTGATTTTATTAGCCGTAGCATCATCTAATTTGACAGTTACATCTTCTCCATTAGCTTCAGTAACAATACCATTTTGCCCTTTAATATTGAATTTCACATCGCCTGTACTTAAGGATTTCTCATCGGTTGAACCAGTATTACCACCTAAGGAAATCTTACGACCGATAGCTTCTGTATTTTTATCAATATTAGCTTTATTGGCTGCGATATCGCCAGCATTTTTAGTGATGGCCGCTTTGTTATCTGCAATATTTTGTTTATTCGTCGCAATATTATTTTTATTAGTTGCTATATCGGCTTTATTAGTTGCGATATTATCTTTGTTAGTAGCAATATCTACTGCATTTTTACCAATTGCTGCTTTATTATCAGCTATTTTTTGCTTGTTATTTGCAATAGCATCCGCATTTTTACCAATCTTATCTGTATTATCAGCAATATTGGCTTTATTTTCTGCGACTTGATTATCAACTTGTTTCAATTGATCTTCTGTAGCTGCACGACCAGATACAGGTTGTGTTTGACCTGAAACCCAAGTAGTATTAGTCAAACCTGTTACTTGAGGTGTTTCAACCCCCGTTGTCGCTTTCACTTTTGGCACTGTAATGGTTTGAGTAGCCGTTACCGTATCAAAAGTAGCATCTTTCTTAGTTGCGATTGTAAAGTCTTTACCATTTTGAGTAATGGAAATGTTATCGCCATCGATGAACTTAACAGTGTTACCACCTTCAACCTTTTCAGCCGTTTCATTATTAGCGACTACATTCCAAGCTGCTAAATCCTTAATTTGTTGCTTACCATCAGGGGTCAAATTGCTCAAGTCTTGGTCCGCTGCATTCTCGATTTTACCTTTAGTCGTATCATCGAGTTTAACAGTCACATTGTCGCCATTAGCAACCGTAGTAAGACCATTTTCACCTTTCACATTGAATTTCACATCACCTGTGCTCAAGGATTTTTCATTAGTAGAACCAGAGTTACCACCTAAAGAAATCTTACGACCGATGGCTGTTGTGTTTTTGTCGATGTTATCCTTATTAGTTGCAATATCACTAGCATTTTTAGTGATAGCAGCTTTGTTATCAGCAATATTTTGTTTATTCGCAGCAATATTGTCCTTATTAGTAACAATATCACCTGCATTCTTATCAATTGCAGCTTTATTATCAGCTATTTTTTGCTTATTATCTGCAATATTATCTTTATTAGTAGCAATGTCGCCAGTATTTTTATCAATTGTAGCTTTATTATCAGCTATTTTTTGCTTGTTATCCGCAATGGTATCAGTATTTTTGCCAATCTTAGCTGTATTATCAGCAATATTGGCTTTGTTTTCTGCTACTTGATCATCAACGTGTTTCAATTGGTCTTCTGTAGCTGCACGACCAGATACAGGTTGTGTTTGTCCCGGAGTCCATGCAGTGTTGGTCAAACCTGTTACTTGAGGAGTTTCAACCCCAGTTGTCGCTTTAACCTTTGGCGCTGTAATCGTTTGAGTAGCTGTTACCGTATCAAAGGTTACATCTTTCTTAGTAGAAATGGTGAAGTCCTTACCATTTTGAGTAATAGAAATGTTATCACCATCGATAAACTTAACTGTATTGCCACCTTCAACTTTTTCGGCAGTATTACCATTAGCTACTACGTTCCATGCGGATAAATCCTTAACTTGTTGCTTACCATCAGGAGTCAAATTGCTCAAGTCTCGATCAGCTGCATTGTCGACCTTACCTTTAGTTGCATCATCAAGTTTAACGGTTACATCGTCACCATTAGCAACAGTAGTAAGACCGTTTTCACCTTTAACATTAAATTTCACATCACCTGTACTCAAGGATTTTTCATAGGTAGAACCAGAGTTACCACCTAAGGAAATCTTACGAGCGATAGCGGTAGTATTTTGAGCAATATTAGCTTTATTAGAAGCAATATCCCCTTTGTTTGTAGCGATGTCAGCCTTATTTGTTGCAATATCACCTACATTTTTATCAATTGCAGCTTTATTATCAGCTATTTTTTGCTTGTTCGCAGCAATATTATCCTTATTAGTAGCAATATCTGTTTTGTTTGTTGCAATGTCACCAATATTTTTATCTATTGCAGTTTTATTATCAGCTATTTTTTGCTTGTTATCAGCAATAGCATCAGCGTTTTTGCCAATCTTATCTTTATTATCAGCAATATTGGCTTTATTCTCTGCTACTTGATCATCAACGTGTTTCAATTGATCTTCTGTGGCAGCACGACCAGATACAGGTTGTGTTTGACCTGGAACCCATGTAGTGTTAGTCAATCCTGTTACTTGAGGTGTTTCAACTCCAGTTGTCGCTTTCACTTTTGGTGCCGTAATGGTTTGGTTAGCGGTTACTGTATCAAAAGTTACATCTTTCTTAGTAGAAATGGTGAAGCCTTTTCCATTTTGAGTGATGGAAATGTTATCACCATCGATAAACTTAACAGTGTTACCACCTTCAACCTTTTCAGCCGTATCATTATTAGCTACAACATTCCAAGCTGCTAAGTCCTTAACCTGTTGCTTACCGTCAGGTGTTAAATTACTCAAATCTCGATCAGCTGCATTATCGATTTTACCTTTAGTCGTATCATCAAGTTTAACGGTTACATCATCGCCATTAGCAACAGTAGTAAGACCATTTTCACCTTTAACATTGAATTTTACATCACCTGTACTCAAGGATTTTTCATCGGTAGAACCTGAGTTACCACGTAAGGAAATTTTACGACCGATAGCTGTCGTGTTTTTGTCGATATTAGCTTTATTGGTTGCGATATCCCCTTTGTTTGTAGCAATATTGTCCTTATTAGTAGCAATATCTGTTTTGTTTGTCGCAATATCGCCTGCATTCTTATCAATTGCAGTTTTATTGTCCGCAATTTTTTGTTTGTTCGTCGCAATATTGTCTTTATTGGTTGCAATATCAGACTTATTTGTTACAATATCGCCTGCATTTTTAGTGATTGCAGTTTTATTGGCTTCTGCTTTATCGTCAACTTTTTTCAATTGAGATACATTGACAGCATCTTTATCAGCAACACCATCTGCTACATTGGCAACTTTCAAATTTCCAGCATTGATACCTTTGTCACCATCAATTTTAACGGTTTCATTACCACCAGCATTATTGAAAGATACACTGTTTAATTTAGAAAGATCTTTTTTCAAAGCTACAGAGATTTTCTTATCATTTCTAGCAACCGCAACATTATCGTCACCAGAAAAATCTACTGTATTACCTTTTTCAACCGCTACTGGTGTAGCTTCACCATTAGCAGAAAGATTCCAACCGTATTTATTTTGATCAATCGCTTGATTAATCGCATTAGCTACGTTAGCAGAATCCGCCATACCAGCCGAGGCTGTAGCGCTACCATTTGCTACAGTAATGTCTTGCTTTTTACCAGAAACTGTAATTTTCTTACCATTAGCTGTAGTCGTAATGTATGTATTATCACCATTTACAGCCAATTTACTATTAGCAAGATTCACATCACCTGAACCAGTATCACCTGTAAAAGCTAGATTAACACTCTTTAACTGTGCCACGTTTACTGCGTCTGTATCAGCAGTACCAGCAGCAACATAGTTAATTTGACGTGTTTGGTTTATCATACCAACAGCAACACCACCTAATTTAGACGTTAAGGTAGCACCACTTAAACCAGCATATATATCTGTACGACTAGCATTAACATTATATCCCGCTACGCCTGAAGCAATATCAGCTGTAGATTTTGAGCCAACAGCTACACCATCTACTACTTTACCTCTAGCGCCATCACCAACAGCTACAGAACGACTCGCAGATGCGTCTGTTGCGGCATTTGGGCCAATAGCAATAGAATTAGCTGCCGTAGCACCAGTATTATCTTTATTAGCAACATCAGAAGATTTTATAGATATATATTTATAAGCAATTTGGTCTACAATAGCGCTAAGTTGAGAGCCATTAATTGCATCTGTGGAAGTAGCACTTACTTCGCCAGGAGCCACATGTTTCAACTGACGTTCATACCCTTTAGAGCCAAAAGATACAACGTCACCTGGCAATGTTTTATCACCACCAGCCCAGGAAGCAACAACGTTATTTGGCAAAGTATAACTAGATTGTTTTGTACCGCCTACATCAGTGTTAGAACCACCACCGATGGCAATAGCATTATCACGATTTGCCCTAGCCCCTGTGCCAATAGCAATAGCATTTGTTACATCATTATTGGCTTGACCAGAAGCACCACTAGAAGTTCCTGATAAACGATCCTTCGCATTTGCACCAGTACCAATTGCAATGCCAACATTTCCAGACTGACCTTTCATACCTAATGTGATACCAGATTCGCCAGCCGTTGCCGCTGTATATAGTGGGTTTCTCATATCAAATCCTGTTAAGCTTTGAACAGCACTACGCAAATCCCCAGTTTTATTCTCACCATTATTCGTAGTGTAAATAACTTTTACACTATCGGCTTTAACTACATCATCGCCACCAATAACAATAGAAGAGTTACCTTGAGCTATTGTATTTCCCCCAATGGCAATTGCTTGCTCCCCAATTACTCTTGCACCTTCATTAGCAGTATTACCACCACCAATAGCGATTCCTTGTGGACTGTTAACACTGGTACTAGAATTAGAACCTATTGCAATAGAATATACACCAGCAGCTGCTGCATTTTGACCGAAACCTACAGCTTTGTCACCAGTAACAGAAGCACCATCCCCCAAGCCTACTGCTGTTGCATGCAGATTTGTAGGCAAAGTATTTGCCGCCATAGAGATGCTAGCATTAGTCATTGCTAATACAGCCAAGATTGCTGCTACAACAATTTTCTTTTTACCACTATTATTCTTAGCGAACTCAGATACTACTACGTAACAGTTTTTTGATTTGCTCCAAACCACTTTAAAAATCTTATTCATACTTTCTCCTATAAACTATATTAATATTAATGCTCCCTCGATGTTTTATCATATGGTAAGTCATACGAGAATTTTAAAATTTTCAATATTATAAGTATACCAAAACCTTTAATATACTATCAAGCTTTTTTCATTTATTTTTCACAATTATAGGCATTGCAAAAACAGCGTAGCAATGGGCTTTATAGTGATTCATGTCACAAATTTATATTAAATACGGGCTTATTTTATACCATAACGAAGAGATAAAATGAATATAAATTCATAATCATTATTTTAAACTTGTTTTATAAGATTATATTTTCCCACCACCTCATCAATTCATCTTACATTACATAACAAAAAGCTATCTCATAGAAATAACAATCTACGAGATAGCTTTATTACTAAATTGTATAATTAAATTAGGGAACAAACTAGCATAATTTAAAAACATATAAACTTTGTTGGTGTGCTAATTGTATTCGCTTATGCAAGTGTTTCATATAGGTACGATATATTTCTTGTGATTCTTCTACAGAAATAATATCAAAATGAATTCCATCCCCTACTGGCAACTGGCTTAACCTAGGTAAATCAGCGGTAATGACAGTACCAATCTTTGTATAGCCGCCCGTTGTTTGCCGGTCCGCCATGAGGATTATTGGATTTCCATCTGACGGAACTTGAATAGAGCCAAATACAGCACCATCAGAAATAATGTCTGCACTATCGATATGCTCTATAACAGGGCCATCTAAGCGGAAGCCCATGCGATCACATTGTACGGTCAATGTATATATTTTACTACCAAAGGTCTTAATCCCTTTCTCGGTAAAATACTTTGCTTGCTCTCCTAGTACTACACGCAAAGGTTCGTGACACTCACGACCGCCGCGGTTATATAAAGCGGTATTGAATAATTTATGAGTTCCATAGAAGTCGCACACATTCACTTCGTGTCTAGTAAATGCTTTAATGCCAAACTGATCACCCGCTTGTAATGAACGCCCCTCAAAACCACCTATTTTAGCCTTTGTATGAGTGGATACGCTACCGTTAATAGTAGGAACATCGACCCCACCAGAGAAAGCAATATACATACGCACGCCACATTGGCTGAAGCCACCAGAAATGATATCCCCTTCGTGACAAATAAAAGGTATATATCTAGGCACAACTACATTGTTAATGGTTGGGTGCATGTCGGCCCCTGTAAAAGCAACAATACATGTACCTTGAACAGTTAGCGTAGGAGGTAACACGGTACATTCTAAAGCACCTAGAGGTTCCTTGTTTCCTACTAGAGCCTGTCCCAAGAGATAGCTTTCACTATCCATAGGACCTGCCACAGGCATACCATATTGTTGAAAGCCAATACGCCCTATATCTTGAATCGTTGTATACATACCCGGAGCATCTACGCGGATTAAAGCGCGTTGAAACTCATTTATATCCACGTAAATCACCACTTTCTATTTCATATATAGATGGAATATATTCCATACCCAAGGATTTAACCCTATGGAATTCGTTTTCATCGATAGACACATAACGAACGTAGTCTCCGGCTTGCAATAGTGCAGCTTGCTCCTTAGACATGTCATACATAGTCACAGGTGTGCGTCCAATAATCTGCCAGCCTCCAGGAGAATCTGATGGATATGTGCCAGTCTGTTCTCCTGCAATACCTACAGAGCCGGCAGGAATCAAAGTTCTTGGTGAAGACAACCGAGGCGTTGCAATGCGTGGGTCCATCCCCCCTAAATATGTAAAGCCAGGAATAAAGCCTAGCATATAAACTAAATAATCTGTACCACTATGAATGGATACGACCTCAGCTTCACTTAAATGATTATGAGAGGCTACAAAGCCTAAATCTGGGCCAAACTCGCCACCATAAACGGTGGGTATTTCAACAATCGTAACGAGTTCATTTGCGCTATCCGTTACCGATTCTTGCAATGTGGGTTCAAGAATTCTACAAATATCTGAATAAGAATATACCATTGCATCATATTGAACAAGCAATGCACAGTATGTAGGAACTAGTTCAACAATTCCATCTAGTTGTAAGCCTTTAATCTGCTCTATAATTTGTCGGATTTGTCGATTAATCTTTGGATCGATTACTTGACCAAAATCAATAGAGATAGCGCAATCCCCTACAGGTGAAATTGTAGGTTTCATATGTACCTCCTGCTATAACTAGAAAGGACCATCACATTCAAGCCGAACGTAATGATGCTTTCACAGATATCAAATTAACCAAGTAACTTAGCAATGCCCTTTAAAGATGTAACACCAATATAAGATGTTACAAGCACTACAATCCAACCGGTATAATATAAAAGTTTATTATGTTTGTATGCTCCTACGATTTCGGATTTATGAGTAGCAACGAGCATAACTGCCAACGTAACAGGCAAGATTAGACCGTTTACAGAGCCCGCTAAAATCAATAGAGATGCTGGTTTACCAATAAAGATTAAGATACATGTAGAAATAAAAATAAACGCCATAATAGTCAATTTTTCATTTCGTTCTACAATTTTAAACAATGTTTTTAAGAAGGATACTGATGTGTAGGCAGCCCCTACTACAGAGGTCAATGCGGCACAGAAGAACACTATACCGAATAATTTATGACCGATTTCACCAGCGCCGAGAAGAAATGCAGAACCAGCTGGATCCTTAGAGTCTAATACAACCCCCATAGATACCACACCAAGAACAGCTAAGAATAATAATATACGAACTAGCGCATCAACAGACATCCCCATAATTGCTGCACGACGTACATCTTTTAAATGCTCTTGACCTGTAATACCTGCATCAATGAGGCGGTGACCACCAGAGAATGTTATATATCCACCTACGGTACCTCCAATAAGAGTTATCGTAGCAAGCCACGGATAATTCGTAGGTACTATCGCATGAGTTACTGCTGTCCCTACTGGAGGATTTGTTGAAAAGGCTACATAAGTAATGAGGACGAGCATAACCGTACCGAGTACTTTAGCCGTATTATCTAAAACACCACCCATCTTCTTAGATGTAAATAGTAAGATACCTAAGATACCGCTAATAGCGGCCGCTGTTGTTGTGTCGATACCAAATATAATATTGAGGCCCATAGAAGCACCACCAATATTACCGATATTAAAGGCCAATCCACCAAGGGAAATTAAAAATGCCACTATATAACCAAGACCTGGCAATACCTTATTCGCAATATCTTGACCACGCATTTGGGATACCCCAATAATCGTCCACACATTAAGCTGTGCAATAATAGAGAAAATAACGGATACAACGATAGCAAATGCAAAGTCTGCTTTCAACTCATTTGTAAATGCTGCCGTTTGTAACATAAATCCAGGTCCAATGGAAGACGTGGCCATTAAGAAAGCTGCCCCTAATAGGACAGAGAAACTCGCTTTACCTGTAATTGGTTTCATAGGAACCTCCACATATAATAATTAATCTATGCCATACTTATTGCTTAAAGCTCATACTTACATGTAATACTTACTTTTAATACTTATATTTGCATTTTTTGTTGGTATTAATTAAGCATTTATTTTAATGTTCTTAATAGCGTTATCGGTGTTGAAAATTCGCCACCGTTATACCAGCTTTTGATAGCCCTTCCCAAATATACTTTGTGAAAGCTATCGCTTCAGGATTATCTCCATGAACACATATGGAGTCAGCCACAATATCAATGGTCTTCCCCGTATTAGTAACAACCTTACCCTTTGTAACCATCATGAGAACTCGGTCTAAAGCCTCTTGCGGGTCTTTGATGAAAGCACCTACTTCTGTACGAGGGACCAATGTTCCCTCCTCTGTATAGCCACGATCGGCAAACACTTCCTGTATAACAGGAATACCTCTTCGCTGTGCCTCTTGAGCAATATAACTACCACTTAAAACCATGGCCGCGATATTAGGATTTACCGCTTGCAAACCATCTAAAATTGCATCAGCTAGTACAGGTGTAACACAGGCTGTATTGTAAAAAGCACCATGTAATTTCATATGCTGTAAAGTAATGTCATAACTATCACAAAAAGCTTGAAGTGCACCTAGTTGGTACATCATATATGCTTTTGCCTCAGCAGGATTTACTGCCATCGCACGACGACCAAATCCCATCAAATCTGGATAACCAGGATGTGCCCCTACGGCAACTCCTTTTTCTTTACATATACGGACAGTCGCATCCATGATAAGAGGATCTCCAGCGTGCCAACCACAAGCAATATTAGCACTTGTTACGTGATTTAATACTTCACTATCCATGCCTAATGTATAGTTACCAAAACTTTCGCCTAAATCACTATTTAAATCTACATAATGAGACATATACTATTACCTCTCCATCTTCATTTATTTTATAAATTCTATAGAATATTGAATTTAATGATACGATTATACTAAATAAATCGATGTGTTAGCAATGATTTTTATCATGTATACAAAATTCTTTTATAACTAAAAAACCACAAGATTATAATCTTGTGGTTTGTATGTAAACTCAATTTTTTTATCTGACTTGCCTATATCCAGTCATAAGCTCATAAACCGTATTTTTTATATTGTCCGACTCTGTTATTTCAGAAACGGCACAAATAAAATCGGGATGCGCTTGCCAAACGATATCAGCATTTGTCGTTTTAATCCCCCCAATAGCAACAATAGGAAACTTACTAAATTGCTTTGCCCAATATACATAAGAAATTCCTACAGGATTAGCATTGGGTTTTGTCTGTGTAGAAAAAATAGGCCCTACCCCAATGTAATCTATAACACCCGTATATCTGTTTGCCGCTTTTAGATCGGATATACTATGGGTTGACCACCCAATCAACATATTAGGTCCTACAATCCGTCTTACCGTATTAGGTGGCAAATCATCTTGCCCAATATGAACACCATCAGCATGTACAGCTAGCGCAAGATCAACATAATCATCAATAATTAATAGAGCATGATAATCATAGGTCAACCGCCTCAAAATCATAGCCTCCTGATATCGCAGAATAGGCGTTTTTTCCTTTTCACGATATTGAATAATTCGTATCCCTGCGCTTAGCATATCTTTTACAAGCGGGACCACATCTCGAGTACCGCCAGTAATTCCATATATAGGGCAAGCATTTATTACCTCTGTTAGTTTGTCTTTTCTATTCACCTATTACACCTCATTAGACATGGTCTTCTCTAGTAAAAGTGATAACGCTAGATCCGCCTGTTTTGCAGCAGCAATGGCCACACGTGGTGCATAAGGATAGGCATTATCTACACCGGAATGCTCGTCACCAACAATATATAAATTTTGACCTAGCTTTTTAGTTCGTAACGCATCGGAATTACCTATTCCAGCCAATCCGGATACCATGATTTTAGGTACATTTACTGAGATTGCAGCCTCTAAAAACATAGATTTAGCTTCTACCGCATCAAAGGCTTCTATTAAAATATCGGCTTTTTTATAGATTTTAGGTATATTCTCGGTCGTCAATTTATTCTTATAAACCGTAACGATAACATTTGAATTAATGGTAGTTAACACATCTTGTAAAGCCTCTACCTTATACTGCCCCATATGACTCGAAAAATAGTATTGCCGATTTAAATTACTTAGCTCTACAATGTCATAATCTGCAATAATTAGATTTCGAATACCACTACGGACAAGATTAACCGCACAATTGGATCCCAATCCGCCAGCACCTAAAACGCCTACTACTGAACTCTGCAATTTACGAAACTCCTCAGGACTATAGAAGTGGGATATAGCCGTTTCAAATTCGTTATTCATATGAGCCATACACATATCCCCTCATAGTACTTGCCAATCTTTATAAATAGGTTGGTATCCATTATTTTCAAGCATTATTGCCATTTCACTTACACTGCGATTATCACTAATTGTAAATTGGCTAGAATCATCTTGTTTTGTATGTCCTCCTACAGAAGTCGTTACTCCAGCTGAAAGTTTTGTAATCCCCAGTCTCACCAGATTGTCACGCATATACTTGCTTTCACGAGAGGAAAGCGTAATTCCCACACGGGGGAACAAAAGACGCAAAGCTAAAATATATTGAACCAATGCCGTATCATCTACAGGATATTTCGGTGAATAACCTACTGCACAAGGTCGAATTCTTGGAACGGAAACAGATAATTCTACATCTGGATAATGTTGCATAAGATAATTAAGATGTAACATCGTCTTGTATGCCTCTCTACGCCATTCATCAAGCCCCATTAAAGCACCAATATTGACCGCTCTAAATCCAGCCTGAGAAGCCAACTCAGGCGTATCAATACGCTTTGCAAAATCACTCTTCGGCCCAAATGGATGTAATTGCTTGTATAGCATCCGATTATATGTCTCTTGGAACATCGTCATTCCATCTGCTCCAACTGCGACTAATCTTTTATATTCCTCCAGCGTAAGCGAATACACCTCAATACTAACGCTACTAAAAATAGGAACCAATTTTTCTACGGCGGCCTGTATATACGACGGTGGACTGCAAGATTTAGACTCGCCAGTTAATACCAAGACTTGCTCTAATCCCGTTTCAGCGATTGCTTTCGCTTCAAGCTCAATATCGTTTAAGCTTAGTTTTTCACGAGCAATCCCACTATGATGACTATATCCGCAATACACACAACCATTGTCGCAATAGTTTGAAATGTACATAGGCGTGAAAAGCTGTATGGTATAACCAAATTGCTGTACCGTCCGTTCATGAGCTAACTGCGCCATAGGTTCTAAATACAGCAGGGCTTGAGGTGATAATAGAATCAGTGCATCATCAATAGCTAGCACTGATTTAGAGAGTGTTGAAAGTATTTCATCATCAGTTACTGCGCCTAATATGTCAGCTATATCTTCGTCGGAAACCCTTGAAAGTACATCTAAAAATGACATATCATCACCCTACTTTCGCAAGAAACCAGTTAACGGTGAAGATGCACTACCTACAGACTTCTTAGGTGCACATTTTGCAAGATATGCCTTGCGGCCAGCCTCTACAGCATGATAAAAAGCCTCTGCCATGCCTACTGGGTCTGAACTCGTAGCAATAGCCGTATTAACAAGAACAGCACTAGCCCCCATCTCCATAGCTATTGTTGCATCAGAAGGACGTCCTATCCCCGCATCAACAATAATCGGCACATCAATAGAGTTGATTAAAATCTCTATCAATCCTTTTGCTTCAAGTCCACGATTACTACCAATAGGCGAAGCGAGGGGCATAACACAACTAGCACCAGCATCTACTAGTCGCTTTGCATCCATCAAATTAGGACTCATATAAGGAAAGACGATAAACCCTTCCTTTACCAACACTTCGGTAGCTTTAATAGTCTCTAGATTATCAGGCATCAAATACATCTGATCTTGAATAACTTCAATCTTAATCAAATCACCACAGCCTAACGCTCTTGCCATCCGTGCAATACGTATAGCCTCGTCTGCATTTCTGGCACCCGATGTATTCGGTAATAAATGCATCCTATCAGGGATATAATTTAATATATCCTCTTCACTTTGTGTTGTACCTGCTCGTCTAAGAGCAACCGTCACAATGTCTGACTTCGATGCTACCAGTGCATCTCGCATCAAATTATAGGATGCATATTTTCCTGTTCCTACTAATAAGCGACTAGAAAATGTTGTATTACCTACAGTAAATGAATCCAACATATCAACCACCTCCTACAAAGCTAACAATCTCTAATCTATCAGCAGCCGTTAATTTAGTGGTTGTATATGCTTCCTTACTAAGAATCTCGCCATTAAGCTCAACTACAAAGTGTTTACCAGAATAGCCTAATTCATCAAGAACCAAATGAAGTTGCTTACCTACAACATGCTTTGGCTCTCCATTAACAATCAAATCCATCATGACCTCCCATATGAAAAAGCTTATAAAATATCAATATATTCTTCTTGTAAAGCTTTATTCATACTGCGTACAGCACAAAACTTGCCGCACATCGAACAGGTTTCACTATGATCTTCCTCTGGTGCTCTACTTTCACGAATAGAACGAGCCCGTTCAGAATCAAGGGCACAAGCATATTGTGCCTCCCAATCGAGAACTTGACGTGCCTTAGCCATAGTGTCATCTATATCTCTTGCATTAGAAATACCACGAGCAATATCTGCAGCATGCGCCGCTATTTTAAAAGCCATAATTCCCTCTTTTACATCATCTGCATTTGGTAAGGCTAAATGTTCCGCTGGTGTAACATAGCACAAGAATGACGCCCCATGCATACCCGCTACAGCCCCACCAATAGCAGCTGTAATATGGTCATAACCAGGCGCAATATCTGTTACGAGCGGTCCCAGCACATAGAATGGCGCTCCATCACACAAGGACTCTTGTATTTCCATATTCATTTGTATTTGATGTAAAGGTACATGCCCAGGTCCTTCAATCATAGCTTGTACACCATATTGTTTCGCTCGTTTTGCCAATTCACCAAGCCTTACAAGTTCTTCAATTTGGCACACGTCAGTTGCATCCGCCAAGCAACCCGGACGACAAGCATCACCTAAAGACAAAGTAACATCATATTCTTTACAAATCTTTAAGATTTCATCAAAGTATTCATAGAATGGATTTTCATGGCCTGTCATGCTCATCCATGCAAATACCAAACTCCCTCCGCGGCTAACAATATTAAGCATCCGTTTATGATTCTTGATTTGATCTATTGTTTTCCTCGTAATACCACTGTGGATAGTAATAAAATCTACACCATCTTGAGCGTGTAATCGGATAGTGTCAAAGAAATCTTGAGCCGTTAATTCACCCAAATCTTTTTGATGATGAATGACACTATCATAGATAGGCACTGTACCAATCATTACTGGCGATGTCTCGATTAATTTACGTCTAAAAATACGAGTATCACCATGAGTGGAAAGGTCCATAATCGACTCTGCTCCAAGTCGAATAGCTCGATTAACCTTTTCAATCTCACTATCATAATCAGTGACATCTTTCGATGTACCTAAATTAACATTGACTTTCGTTCTAAGACGTTTGCCAATCCCCTCAGGCGAAATACTAGTATGCTGTTTGTTACAAGGGATAACAACCTTTCCTGCTGCCACTAGGGAGCGTAATACCTCTTTATCCATACATTCTTTTTCTGCGACTACTTTCATTTCCTTCGTAACTACGCCAGCCACAGCCGATTCCAATTGTGTCATAAACATTTTTACATCCTCCTATATAAAAGACATATATAGTTAGGTATGCAAAAACGGGTATCGAACAAAATGATCGATACCCGTATTAAGTATTAGCGTGCTTCCTACGCGGGCATGATCCCGATCAGGTATAAAGGTCAGGTACTCGCAGCCCTTTCTCAGCCTATATAATAGGCTCCCTTGCATACTCACTATATAATTATGCTTTTAATATTACTACTTTATTCAGATTTGTCAAATGATTATTCTGACACTTATACGTCTATTGTTTATTTCTCAGCCTTATCTTGGTCTTTGCTATCGTCGGAATCTGCTTTTTCAGAGATTACAATGTGCCCATCCTTAACATCAGCAAGCAAGTGTTTAGCATCAATGTGATCCAAGTAGAAGTCAGTTACATTATCGCGGATTTCAGATTCCACAACACGGCGTAACGGACGAGCGCCCATAGTTTTATCATACCCTTGTTCCATCAACAATTCTTTAGCTGCATCAGTTACATCAAGAGTAATGTCTTTCTTAGCCAAAGTCTTATTAACTTGATCGAGCATTAAATCTACGATTTTTTTCAAATCTTCTTTGCTTAATTGATTGAACTCGATAACTGCGTTGAAACGGTTCAAGAACTCTGGACGGAAGAATGGCGCGATGCGTTCCATTACATCTACTTTATTTTCATCATCACTGTCATTACCATAACCGAAACCTGCATTGGATGTAGCGATGATAACAGTATTTTTAAAGTTTACTGTGTTACCTTGACCATCTGTTAAGCGACCATCGTCCAATACTTGTAAAAGTAATGTAATAACTTGAGGGTCTGCTTTTTCGATTTCATCGAATAATACGATGGAATAAGGATTACGACGTACGCGTTCAGTCAATGTATTAGAGTTATCTTCATAACCAACATAACCAGCTGTAGCGCCGATTAATTTAGATACGGCTGTGCGATCACTATATTCGGACATATCCAAGCGAATGATTGCATCTTTGTTACCAAACATATCTAAAGCTAATTGTTTAGCTAATTCTGTTTTACCTACGCCAGTAGGACCTACGAATAAGAAGCTACCGATTGGACGGTTACCTTCGTCAAAGCCTGCACGGTTACGACGAATTGCTTTAGATACAGCTTCTACTGCTTTATCTTGACCAATTACATGAGCTTCTAAACGAGATTTCATGTCTTTCAAGCGTTCGATATCGGATGCTCCCATTTGAGATACAGGGATACCTGTCATTCTTTCAACGGCTTCTGCTACATCGTTAACCTTAGCCACTACCTTTTGATTTTCTGTATGGTTATCAAGCTCTGCTTGTAACTTTTGAATACGCATTTTTTCATTAATCGCAGATTCATAGTCTTCTTTTTGAGCATATTCCTCTTGTTTTGCTTTAGCATCTGCAATATCGGCTTCCAATGTTTTAATATCTGTTACAGGATGTTGAGATGCCAAGTGAGCTGCTGTTACATCGATTAAGTCGATAGCTTTATCAGGCAAGCTACGTTGTGGAATATATTGTACGGAATAATCTACAGCTGCTTTCAACACCGCATCTGGCAATTCAATATTATGATGCGCTTCGTACAATGGGCGAATGCCTTGTAAGATTTTGAAAGTATCCTCTGCAGATGGCGCATTTACCTTGACTTCATTAAAACGACGAGCAAGAGCCGCATTTTTCATGATTGTATTACGGTATTCATCTTGTGTTGTAGCACCAATAACAGTCATTTCACCACGAGACAAAGCAGGTTTTAAGATATCCGCCAAGCCTTTGGACCCTTGACCATCACCTGTGGATCCAGCACCCAAAATTTGGTGAATTTCATCGAAGAACAAAATAATATTGCCAGCGGCTTTTACCTCTTTAATAAGATTTTGAATGTTTTCTTCAAAAGAACCACGGTATTGAGTACCAGCTTCCAATCCGGAAATATCGATGGAAATGATTTCTTTATTTTTAATAGCTGCTGGAACATCACCATTTACAATAGCTTGTGCCAAGCCTTCTACTACTGCAGTTTTACCAACACCAGCATCACCTACAAGTACAGGATTATTTTTAGTACGACGTGCTAAGATTTCTGCTGTTTCTTGGATTTCTTTATTACGACCAATGACAGGATCGAGTTTACCATCACGAGCTTGTTGAGTTAAGTTTGTCCCCAAACGAGCAAGGATTCCATCTTGTTTAATTTTACCTTGTTGCGCAGCTTGAGCAGCTTGCATTTCTTCATTAGATGGTAAGCGACCAGTTTGACGATAAAACGCAAATTCTTCTGGAGTTACTTCGCGACCATTAATCTTATAACTACGTCGTTCCGTGGAATAACCACCCATATTACCCATCAATTGATTAAACAAATCATTCATACTAGAAAATTCATTACCAAAGTTGTTAAAGTTGTTGTTCATATATTTTACCCCCTCATACATCATAGAGTTTAACTATTTGACTAATACTATTTTTACTGGGTTTATTTACCCTATGACATTATAATAACCCTTAAAAGTCAAAAAGTCAATAAGTCAATAAGATTTTTTTTGACTTATTTTTGACTTTTTTATTTGATCAATATATTTGAAGTAGAGAAATATATATAAATACTAAGTTTATTCACTTTGAAAGTTTCCTTATTTATTATAAATTATAGCAATAACTTACTAGGCACTTAATAAAAAGTATCAACACACACAAAATCCATCAACAGATTAATAATTCAAAATCATAAACTATCTATATAAAACTCCTCCTTCTCATTTTTAAAGTTCTATGGGATAATAAATATGAATTTATTTGTTTGTATGGGAGATATTATGAAAAAATTTTATGCAATTGCACTGTTAACACTTTCATTCCTAGGATTGAATACACAACTAAATACCGCTGATGCACAAATGATTTTTATTTCGCAATATATGGATGGTAAATATTATGCGGATACTAGTAGTGCTACATTTGTAAAAGACGATAATTTCGCTACAGTATGGGCAATAAATGTAATCGGAAATCTTAATAGCGGCAAACAAAATATAACTACTTATTATTTTAAATATAACAAATATAAACAACGCTATTATTGGACCGCTGGGTCCCAATACGATACACCTAAGGCGATAGACTTTAATAACAAATCACATTCAAACGCAATGATTCTAGGTGCTTATTGGGCCTCTCACGATGTACTTTTTTAAATAAATATTGATAAAAAATAGCCGTAAGGGATAAACCTCTTACGGCTATTACGTTTCTTTGGTCATTCAGGAGGGATTCGAACCCCTACCTACGGCTTAGAAGTGTGCAAATAAAGTCAGTATCTATCTAGGTTCACCTGCATTTATATATGTTTGCAAGCATATATGCAAGTATATTTACGTTAATTTTTTTATACTTGCACGGAGTATCTGTTCATTTCTAATAAACATCAATCAACATCCTTTTCAAGTGCACAGGTATTACAATACCCACCATTCATAAGGCTACCATCCACCAGCTGACCACATTTCGTACAAATATTTTTTTCATTTGAAATAGTATTATATCCACTAATTGGTATACTATAAGCCAACATACTTTCATCTAAATCTAATTGTACATACTCTTCCACTAAATTAATAACTTTATATTTCTCATCAAACTCATCAAATTGAACATTATATCTAATATTAAGATCTGCTGTATATTCCTCCTCAAAAAACGCAGTATCAACCTCAATATACTTCTGAACTATTTTACTAAACTTAGAAGTAGTATTATTACGATATAAACTTTCTAAGCGAATATCAAATGAAACATTAACAATTAATTGATTTTTTATCTCTTCATACCGAGTAAATTCGTAATTAATAGTCAAATCATTTACATTCATAATATGACCATCTAAATATGTAAAATTCGGACTACTTTCTATCGTTAACTTTGTCTTGTTAATAATATAATTTTTAATTTCAGCTAATAAAACCGATTCTCGCCTTTTAAAGTAGTCTTTACAAAGTTTATAAGCCTTATCATCAAAATTATAATCAACTATTAAATTCTTATATGCTGCAAAGAAATCTTTAGGTTTATTAAATACATCAAATAATTCTTTATTTTCAAAGGTCGCTCTAAACTCTTTATCATTTGATATTATAACTATCTTTTGCTTATACTTTTCTGCAAAATCACATAATAATAAGGCATTTATCGCATCCTTAAATTCATTCTTCTTATTATTACTAAAAGGTAATTCCCTAGAAAAATGATTATTTAACAATTTGCGAACATCCACATTATCCAAGGTTAACTCTTTAGCAGCATCATTTTCTAATAATTCATACCACGACTTTAGAGCTGTTTCTATCGCTTTTTCAGGATCTTCATCAACATTACTAACTTCAAAAACTCCAACTACTTTCCTTTTGATTCTATTATATTCACTAACATACTTATCTAAATCTTGATATAAATGAGTCTCTACCTCTTTCTTTATAACCTCTGTATAAAGTAGAATTGCTAAATTAGATTTTAAGAGATACTTTAATTTTAAAAATTGTATTGCTTCAAAGTCATAATATGAACCAATAAAAATATTGGAATCTATAAACACATATATCATTATACTTCTCCCTATATCTTTAAGCCCTAAATTACAACTAATTGGTACATAAAATATAAACTTATAGTTATAATATCATTTTTATTATTTATCGACTATATATTTTCTTAATATACCAATCTATTTACA
>OBVN01000262.1_pt1 | contig 22618 bp, 21 predicted proteins | sample 1476171 | NCBI WGS metagenome assembly OBVN01 (sample SAMEA2580014, study PRJEB22360) | human gut metagenome | biome: human gut; feature: human-associated habitat; material: faeces | place: Denmark | collected 2008/2010
ACATAGGCTTATAGCCTCAGAGAAAACCACGTCTTTTAGGCGTGGTTTTTATTTATAAAGATTGATTTAATATATTTTAAACATGTTTTTAACTTGTATGTTATAATTATGTTAAGCAATGAAAAGTCATTGTATACAATAAAGGAGGGGTTTGATGAATTTTTTATTTATATCACCAATGTTTCCCAAGAATTATTGGAACTTTTGTGATCGAATGAAAAACCATGGTGTTAATGTTTTGGCAATTGGGGACACGCCAAACGAAAGTATTAGTGAAGAACTTAAAAATTCAGTTACTGAATACTGTTATGTTAATAACATGGAAAATTACGATAATGTATATCGTTGTGTAGCATATTTAGCAAGTAAATATGGAAAAATTGACTGGCTTGAGTCAAATAATGAATATTGGTTAGAACTCGACGCCAAATTAAGAACAGATTTTAATGTCAATACGGGGATGAAAGAAGATATTACCAAGATTTTTAAAACTAAGTCAGGAATGAAAGCTTATTATCAAAAAGCTGGGGTAAAAACAGCTCGCTATCATCTTGTCAATACTTTAGAAAATGGTAGGAAGTTTATAAGTGAAGTGGGTTATCCCGTTGTTGTTAAACCTGACAATGGCGTCGGAGCAGCTGCGACATATAAAATTAATAATGATCAAGAGTTGGAGGAGTTCTATAATATTGATCATATTACCCAATATATTATGGAAGAATTTGTTAATGGTTTGATTCTTTCATATGATGGAATTGCTAATAATGAGCATCAGGTATTATTTGAAACATCACATGTTTTTCCTAATTCAATTATGGATGTAGTTAATAATCATAGTAATATTCACTATTATTCTTTGCGAAAAATTCCTGAGGAATTACAAAAATTAGGGCGTAGTGTAGTAAAGGAGTTTCCAGTGAACGCTAGATTCTTTCACTGTGAGTTCTTTCAATTATTAGAAGATCGACCTGGCTTAGGAAATAAAGGTGATTTTATTGGTTTAGAAGTTAATATGCGACCACCTGGTGGTTATACGCCAGATATGATGAACTGGGCTAATGATATTGATGTTTATAATATCTATGCAGATATGGTCACATACAATCATAGTGAATATTATACTAATCGTTCCTATCATTGTATCTATTGTGGACGCCGTGATGGCAAGAAATATTATTATAACGATGATGCTTTGATGGCAATGTATGGTAATCATATTGTAATGAACGAAAGAATGCCGGATATTTTATCAGGAGCGATGGGAAATTATACATATACTGCTCGCTTTGAAACAATGGATGAAGTAAATGATTTTATTGATAAGGTATTAAAGGAGGTCTGTTAATGAAAGTTGAATATTTTAAAGAATATAGTAATTGTTTAAATAGAGAAATGGAATTTAAAATCTATGGGCATACCGGCATTCCGCTATTAGTTTTTCCTGCTCAAGATGGTCGGTTTTATGATTTTGAGAATTTTGGTATGGTAAGTGTGATTGCAGACAAGATCGAAGCGGGATCAATACAAGTATTTTGTTTAGATAGTATTGATGGGGAATGTTGGTCTGATGAAGGCGGAAATGGACCGCATCGTACTTATATGATGGAGCAGTGGTACTATTATGTTATGAATGAACTAATTCCAAGAATTTTTGATATTAATGGTACTGGTCAAAAAATATATACTACAGGATGTTCAATGGGAGCGACTCATGCAGCTAATTTTATGTTTAGGCGACCTGATATATTTCAAGGATGCATTTGTTTGAGTGGATATTATGATAGTGATTTATTTTTTGGTAATTATCATGATGAGAGACTTTATAATAATAGTCCTATTCAATATTTAGAAGGAATGTCATATGATCATCCATATGTAGAAATGTACCGCCATTGTGATATTATTCTATGCTGTGGTCAAGGTGCCTGGGAAGATGAAATGATCTATTCAACTCATCGTATGCAAGAATTATTGGAGAATAAGGATATTCCAGCTTGGATTGATTATTGGGGATATGATGTTAATCATGATTGGGACTGGTGGCAAATTCAATTGCCGTATTTTATAAATCATATTTTATAGGGGGAATTACATATGAATGTAGTATTTATTTCACCGCATTTTCCTTTATATTTTCATAACTTTTGTTCTCGATTAAAAAACCGTGGAGTAAATGTTTTAGGAATTGGAGATGCTCAATATAGTGAGATTAGCAATGAAACAAAAGAAAGTTTAAGTGAGTATTATCGTGTTAATAGTTTGGAAAATTATGATGAAGTATATAAAGCGGTAGCTTATTATATTAGTAAGTATGGTCGAATTGATTTTGTTGAAAGTCAAAATGAATATTGGTTGGAGACTGATGCACGAATTCGCAGTGATTTTAATATATGCAGTGGTACTAAATTTGAAGATTTGGCAGTGATGAAATACAAATCAAAGATGAAAGCCGTTTATGAAAGTGTTGGTTTGAATGTGGCACGATATTGTCTAATTGATAATTTTGAAAATGCTTTGAATTTTATTGATGCGGTCGGGTATCCAGTTGTGGTAAAGCCGGATAATGGGGTTGGAGCTACATCTACTTATAAACTGAATAATCAAGCAGAATTAGAATATTTTTTTGCTACTAAAGATGAGCGTATTTATATTATGGAAGAATATGTCAACGGACATGTTGAAACTTTTGACGGAATTACCGACAGTAATAAAAATGTTTTAATCGCCAATAGCACGATTATGTTAAATTCAATTATGGATAATGTAAATGAGCATTGTGACACTGCTTTTTGTAATCGTTTTGTTGCTGGTAGTGATATAGAAGAAATTGGAACGAAAGTAGTTAAAGCTTTTGATACAAGAAGTCGTTTTTTCCATTTCGAATTTTTCAGACTTGATTCAGATAAAGAAGGTTTAGGGAAAAAAGGTGATTTAGTTGGTTTAGAAGTCAATATGCGAGCTCCGGGGGCTTATATGCCAGATATGATAAATTTCAGTTATGAAAGTGACGTTTATACAATTTGGGCTGATATGGTAATTTATGATAAATGTTTTATAGAACTAAAGCAGAAATATTTAGTTGCATATATTGGTCGTCGTAATGATATTGGTTATATGTTTGATCATGACCAGTTAATTAGTCAGTTCGGTGGAAATATTATGCTTGATGTTGATGTCCCTGAAGTTTTAAGTGCAGCGATGGGTAATCATGTTTACATGGTTAGAACAGAAAATCAAGAGCATTTAGACTATTTAATTAATGAATTTTTGAAGCGATGTGATGGTAGTAATTGGCGATAATTTAAATACATTTTTAAGGTGTTCAAGTTAAAAATATTACCATATTATCAATATTTGTTAAATTTGTGTTAAAATAAATTTCCTTTTTGAAATTTATATGCTATTATAAGGGCGGTTCAGTAATGAACCACTTTATCCCAAATGTGCATAAGCACAAAATGAAGGAAGAATTTATTCTTCCCTCCCCACAAAGTTAGGACATCCCAGTCCTAACTCCTTTTTATTGAAATAGTCTAGACAACTTTTTTTAAGACTGATATAATATCATGTATAGTGTCACGGCCCCTCTCCCATATAAACCGTGACACTTTTTTCATATTTTGAAAAGCCTTTTATAAATATGAAAAAGAATAATTTTTAAAATTGATAATGCTAAGATAGTAATATCAAGGAGGAATTTATACAATGAACTTTCCAAAGAATTTTTTATGGGGTGGTGCAATTGCTGCCAATCAAGCTGAAGGGGCTTATGATGAAGATGGGAAAGGGCTTAATGTTACTGACGTTAGTACAGGATTAATCAATGTACCTGACTATCGTGTTATTCCTGGTAAATATTATCCTAGTCATGAGGCCATTGATTTTTATCATCGGTATAAAGAAGATTTGCAATTGATGAGTGAGATGGGATTTAATTGTTTTAGAACAAGTATTTCATGGGGGCGTATTTTTCCTAATGGTGATGATGAAGAGCCAAATGAAGCAGGGTTAAATTACTATGAGGAAATGTTTAATTATATGCTGGAGCTGGGAATGGAACCAGTTATAACGATTTCACATTATGAAACACCAATACATTTAGTAGAACAATATGGTGGCTGGAAATCTAGAGAACTGATTTGTTTTTTTGAAAAATATTGTCGAACACTTTTTAATCGTTATAAAGATTTAGTAAAATATTGGATGACTTTTAATGAAATAAATAATGTTCATACGATTCCTTTTGCTGCTGAAGCAATCCGTCATGATAGTAATCTACAAGATAAATTTCAAGCGGCTCATAATATGTTTGTTGCAAGTAGTCGAGCAAATAAGCTGTGTCATGAAATTATTCCAGATGCAAAGATTGGTTGTATGTTGTCATTAAGTGGTGTTTATCCAGCTACTTGTAAACCTGAAGATGTAATGGGTGCTTATAATTTACGTCGTCGTTCATTATTTTTCAGTGATGTGATGATTAGAGGTAAATATCCAAGTTATATTAAATGAATTTTTGAGGAAAATAATATTCAGTTGGACACACGTCCTGAAGATTTTGAATTAATTAAAGATTACCCTTCACAATATTTAGGATTTAGTTATTATCGAACAACAACATATGAAGATGGAATGCCAATTTTAGGTAATACTGGCGGTGTCATTGGAAAAGCTAATCCATATTTAAAAGAAACACCATGGGGCTGGCAAATTGATCCTTTAGGATTACGTTATGTATGCAATGAGCTTTATGATCGCTATCAAGTACCTTTGTTTATTGTAGAAAATGGAATGGGAAATATTGATCAGATTGAAGTGGATGGCTCAATCAATGATGATTATCGAATTGCCTATATTCGAGATCATCTCGAAGCTTTAAAGGAAGCAATTAAAGATGGTGTTGATTTGATTGGATATACTTACTGGGGTCCTATTGATATTGTTTCAGCAGGTACTGGCGAAATGAAGAAACGTTATGGTTTTATCTATGTTGATAAAGATAATCAAGGTCATGGAACTTTAAAACGTTCTAAAAAGAAATCATTTGAATGGTTCAAAAAAGTTATTGCCTCTAATGGTGATGATTTAAGTTAATTGTATTATTAAAGAAAATATAGTAAGATAAAGGAGCGAAAAAACGCTCTTTTATTATATTGGGGGAAGAATGATGAATTTAAAATTAGTGATTTTTGATATGGATGGTTTAATGTATGATACTGAACAAATTGGAATGGATTGTTTAATCAATGCAGCTCAAAAATTTGGTTATGTTATTGATCAAGAATTTGGATTAAGTTCAATTGGCATGAATGCTAATGATTACCAAAAATTAGTTAAAGAAAAATTTGGTGCTGATTATCCTTATGATCTAATTAGTAAAGAATCACGTAAAACACGAATGGCTTATTTAAGAAAAAATGGAATGATAATCAAACCTGGTTTATGTGAATTAATAAATTATTTACAAAAAAAAGAAATTAAGCTTGCTTTAGCATCATCGTCAAGTAAAGAGACAATCGATGAGTATAATCATCTTGCTGGATTTGATAATGTCTTTGATTACATTATTGCTGGAAATATGGTTGAACATAGTAAGCCGGATCCGGAGATCTTTTTAAAAGTGCTTGAACACTTTGAGTTGAAAAAAAATGAAGCTTTGATTTTAGAAGATTCTCGTAATGGAATCATGGCCGCTCATAATGCAAATATTCCCGTGATCTGTGTACCTGACTTAGTTAAACATGGTCAAGATATTACTAAATTAACATATGCCACATTACCTTCATTGAATGAAGTTAAATTAGAAATTGAAAAGATAATCACTAAATAAAACAATGATATTGGAATTGGTGATTTTTGACATGGATGGTTTAATGTTTGATACAGAACCATTGGGAGCAGTCTGTTTTGCAAGGGCGGCTAAACAATTTGGATACATAATTGAAGAAGAATTTCGCTATAAGCTGATTGGAATCAATGCCAATGATCATTATGCTTTGATGAAATCAAAATTTGGTCAAGATTGTCCAGCAAAAGAGATTCATGAATTATCAAAAAAACTTAGAAGCGATTATTTATATAAGCATGGGATCGTAATTAAACCTGGCTTATTTGAATTAATCACATATTTAAAGAATAAAGGAATAAAAATAGCAGTTGCATCTTCTTCTGCCTATAGTAAGATTAATGAATATTTAGCTTTAGCTGGTTTAAAGAATATTTTTGATTTGATTGTTGGCGGTGATGATCTTGAACATGGTAAACCAGATCCGGAAATTTTTTTAAAAGTTTTAAAATATTTTAAAATAGCGGCTGATCATGCTCTTATTTTAGAAGATTCAACAAATGGAATATTGGCAGCAAATGCCGCTAATATTCCAGTGGTTTGTGTTCCAGATTATCTTCCTAATTGTAAAGAAGTATTAGCTCGTACATCTGCTGTATTACCATCATTAGTCGAGGTGAAAAATGAGATTATGAAAATTTTTGAGGAAAATCGGGTATGCAGTTTTTTGTAAATGAAATGAATTTGTGCGGTATTAAAAAATAAGGATAATAATTATATATTATAATGATATATCACTAATTATATTATGTTCATTTAGGTAAAGCAGATGTAAAAAAAATAGAGGATATTTTAAGGAAATGTTACTTTTTGGGTAACGTTTTTTAGTTTTTGTATCTAAAATAGATATTGTGTTAATTTAATTAAGTCTTTGTAAACCGTATTGTTGTTATATTTTATGAATGATAAGATGTTGGTGTTAAAAATAAAGGGGAATAGACAATGAAAAAAAACAAAGTTTTAAAAGTTTCAATGGCGACATTAGCATTGTTGATGTCGGCTGGATATGTAGCGCAAGATTATCAAGTTACACCAACTTATGCTGAAACAACAAAAATTGGAGATTCAGCGCAATTGATTAGTACGGCAACAACATGGAAATATTTAGACAATAATGTTGATCCGGGAACTGAAACTGACCGTTATGCCTGGACAAAAGCAGATTATAACGATTCAGAGTGGAAAAGTGAAGCTGGAAAATTTGGTGCAAAAAAAGGAAAATTAGAAGATTTAGGCGATGGTTTTGTACCAACAGTTTTATTAAATCAATATATTAATGGGGTTAATGGAGATGATATTCCAGCATTCTTCTTTAGAACTACAGTTAATATTAGTAATTTAGATGATTTCAGTAGTCTAAGTGGGAAACTCTATTATGATGATGCAGCAATTGTTTATATCAACGGTGTTAAGGTAGCATCGTTTGATGAACCTGAGGGTGGCTTTGAATCAAACATGTCTTATGGCGGTTCAAATGCTAGTAATCCTAAAGAAGGAGTTATTTCACTAACAAAAGAACAGTTAAAAGATGTTATTAAGACTGGTCAAAATACGATTGCTGTAGAATTACATCAGGGTCGTGCGAGCAGTTCAGATATCTATTTTGAGTTTAATAATCTTCAAGTTGATTACGGCCAAGAAGAAACAACAGTTGAACAAAAGGCGCTTAATTTAACTATCGGTGAAGATGAAACAAAAATGAATCTTACCTGGTACGCTAATACTAATACTTCGGGAACTGTTCAGCTGGCTAAAGCAGGAGCTATGATCAATGGTGAATTCCCAAGTCAATTTACAACGGTTGAAGCTACGAATAATCAGGCAAACGATAAGGGATTTTACTATAACCAAGCAACATTGGCTAACTTAGAAGAAAATACTAAATATGTATATCGTGTTGTTAATGGTGATCAAGTGAGCAAAATTTATGATTTCACAACTAAAGATTTTGATGGAAGTTATAACTTCATCTTTGCAGGTGATCCACAAATTGGAGCAAGTGGTAGTGCTTCAAAAGATACAGAAGGATGGGATAAAACATTAAGTGATTCAATTAATAAGTTTAATCCAAACTTCATTCTTTCAGCTGGTGACCAAGTTAATACTGCAAGTGACGAGAATCAATACAATGGCTACTTAGAGCATGAAGAATTAACAAGTGTACCTCAGGCAACAACAATCGGAAATCATGATAGTAGTTCAAATGCTTATACACAACATTTCAATTTGCCAAATGAAACTGCTAAAGGGGAAACTGCAGCAGGAACTGATTATTGGTATGTTTATAATAATACTTTATTTATGAATATCAATACAAATAATACAAGTACCGCAGAACACAAAGCATTTATGAAAGAAGCAATTAAGGAAAATCAAGATGTTCGTTGGAAAGTAGTTGTTTTCCATCACTCAGTTTATTCAGTTGCTTCTCATTCAGTAGAGAGTTCTATTTTAAAACGTCGTGAAGAATTAACACCTGTATTTGATGATTTAGATATTGATGTTGTTTTAATGGGACATGACCATGTTTATGTACGTAGTAATATGATGAAAGGAATGAAAGTTAGTCAAGAAACAAAGGATTTAACTAGTGTAACAGATCCTGAAGGAATCTTATATTTAACTGCCAATTCAGCAAGTGGCAGCAAGTATTATGATATCAAGACTAATATTAGTACTGACTTTGTTGCTAAAATGGATCAATCAAAACAACGTTCAATTTCAAATATTGAAGTTAGTGAAAATAGTTTTAAAGTAACAACTTATTTATACAACAGTAATGATAATCAATGGTCAACTTTAGATGAATTCACTATTAATAAATCAGTTGAAACAAACAATCAAGAAATTACATTAGTACCAGAAGAAACAGCAAATGATATTAGAGTAGTCGCTCCAGTAGGAACAGTTGAAAAAAACAGTACTTTATCAGCAGTTGAAGTGAATGAGGGTGACTTATATCAAGGAATTAAAAATACCTTAAATACTATTTTAGGTAGTGATAAGGATTTTAAAGTATTTGATCTATCACTAATCAAAAATGGAAATATTATAAATCCATTAGGAAAGGTTCAATTATCATTAGCACTACCAGAGGGATATGATGCTAGTAAGTTATTGATCTATCAAGTACAAGATAGTCAAAACAATGATATAACACTAAATTCGATTACATATACAATTAAAGATGGACGGATTATTATTGAAACAGCTTCATTAGGACAATTTGTTTTAGTTAACAATGTAGAAAATAAAAAGCCAGATACAGGTAATGGTTCAAATACTAATCTTCCGACAGTTAAGCCATCAAATACAAATAATTCTACTACAACGACAAATAATAAGGTTGTAACCGGTGATAATAGTAATCTTATTGCTTGGGGAACATTATTGTTTACAGCTTTGGGATGTTCATTAGTTGCTTATAAATCAAAAAAAGAAGAAAAGTTAAAATAACTAGTGGTAATCATTGATTACCACTAACTTTTATTAGAGGTCATTTATGAAGATATTTAATGAATTAAAAGAGAATCGTGTTGTTATTATCATTATGCAGCTGGTTTTTTTAATCAATATTTAGCTAAGGATTATTCTCGGGATAATAACGATTCAACTGATTTTGTTAGCGGGAAGATAGTAGAAATAACGAGCAGTAATCTTGAATATGATCAAGATTTAAAAATAAATCTTGGAAAACAAGTAGTTGTGATTGAGATTCTTGAAGGAAAAAGTGCAGGAAAAAGAGTAGAGATCGATAATTATCTAACAGCTGCTCATAATGTTGAAGTTGCGATTGGCTCGAAAGTGATTATCTCAGCTGATGAACCAGATGGAATAGACTCGTATTATACGGTTTATAATTTTGATCGTGGCTTAGGAATGATTATTTTTACTTGTGTATTATTGCTTGTTATCATTGCAATTGGGCGCGGAAAAGGGGTTAAAGCAATCTTAGGATTAGCTTATACATTATATTTAGTAATTTTTCTATTACTGCCAACTGTATTTTCAGGTTACTCACCAGTATTAATGAGTATTATCTGTGTTGCTTTATCAACGATTGTTACATTAATGTTGTTAAATGGTGCTTCTAAAAAGACTTATAGTGCAATTGTGGCAACAGTTTTAGGGGTAGTTTTATCGGCAGGGGGATTTTATTTAATGTCATTAGTACTAAAAGTTAATGGTTTTAGTGTTGATGAGGCAGAAAGCCTTGTGTTAATTAATCAAGCTACGGGATTATCGATTAAAGATATTTTATTTGCAGGAATTTTAATTTCATCATTAGGGGCAATTATGGATGTTGGAATGTCAATTGTTTCTGCCTTATCAGAATTATTTCATCATCAGCCAAACTTGAATCAAAAACAAATTTTTGATTCAGGAATAGAAATTGGTAAAGATATGATTGGTACGATGACAAATACCTTGATTTTAGCATTTACTGGTAGTACATTTGTTTCATTATTAGTCTTATTTTCATACAATGTCGACATTAAACAACTATTAAGTTCTAATTATATTGCAATAGAATTTGCTCAAGGAATTGCTGGTACTTTAGGAATCGTATTAACTGTTCCAATTGCTTCGTTTATTAGTGCCTGGGCATTAACTAATAAAAAGAGTAATAACAATTTTTTCAAGAGTTGAAAAAAATTTTGTAATATCTGAATAATCAGTTAAAATGTACATGACATAAACAAGGAGGTATTATATGAGTTTTCCAAAAGAATTTTTATGGGGTGGTGCAACTGCTGCTAACCAATTAGAAGGTGGTTGGAACGAAGGTGGAAAAGGAATTTCATGCCCTGACATTTGTACTGGTGGAAGCCATACTCAAAGTAAAAGAATTACACCAACATTAGAAGAAGGGACTTTCTATCCATCACATATGGCAATTGATCATTATCATCGTTTCAAAGAAGATATTGCTTTATTTGCTAAAATGGGATTTAAAGTATATCGTTTTTCAATTGCTTGGACAAGAATTTTTCCTAATGGTGACGAAACAACACCAAATGAAGAAGGATTAAAATTTTATGAAGATTTAATTGATGAATGCTTAAAATATAATATTGAACCATTGATCACAATCTCACATTATGAAGTACCGTTTGGTTTAACAAAGAAATGCAATGCTTGGGCATCACGAGAAATGATTGACTATTACATGAATTATTGTAAAACTATTTTTGAACGCTATAAAGGTAAAGTAAAATATTGGTTAACTTTTAATGAAATTAATAGCGCAACGATGCCGATGGGAGCTTTTTTATCACAAGGAATTTTAAATGAACAAGAAAAAAGCACTGATTTTACAAATCAGGTTGATGATCCCCAATTACGTTTTCAAGGATTGCATCATCAATTTATTGCTAGTGCTAAAGCAGTTCAATTAGCCCATGAAATTGATCCTGATTATAAAGTTGGTAATATGATGATTTATGCAACATCATATCCATTAACTTGTGATTCTGATGATATCATTAAAAATCAACAACAAAATCATATCATGAACTATTTCTGTAGTGATGTTCAATGCCGTGGATATTATCCAACATACATGAAGCGTTATTTTAAAGAAAATAATATTGAAGTAACGATGGAGCCTGGGGATGAAGAAATATTAAAAGCTGGACCAGTTGATTTCTATACATTCTCATACTATATGTCAGTATGTCAAACAGCCGATCCAACTAAAGGGGCTGGTGAAGGTAATATTTTAGGCGGTGTAGCAAATCCATATTTAAAAGCATCTGATTGGGGATGGCAAATTGATCCTAAAGGATTACGTTATTCACTAAATGAAATCTATGATCGTTATCAAATTCCAGTAATGGTAGTTGAAAATGGTCTAGGAGCATATGATGAAATCGAAGCAGATGGTTCAATTAATGATGATTACCGGATTGATTATTTGAGAAGTCACATTGAACAAATGCATGAAGCAATTCTAGATGGTGTGGATTTAATTGGTTATACACCATGGGGATGTATTGATTTGGTATCTGCATCAACAGGAGAATATGCTAAGCGTTATGGTTTCATTTATGTTGAAAGATATGATGATGGAACAGGTGATTTTTCAAGAAGAGAGAAAAAATCATTTAATTGGTATAAAAAAGTTATTGAAACTAATGGTGAAGATTTGGGATAATAGATGTGCATAGCACATCTATTATTTTTATGGAGGAAAAATGAAAACTAAAGGATATTTTTTAACAATTTTATCAGCAGTTATTTTTGGCTTTACCCCGATTCTTGCTAAAATAACTTATTCAATGGGGAGCAATGGAATTACAATGGCCTTTTTTCGACATTTATTTGTAATACCAATCTTATTTTTAATTATGAAATGCCAAAGATTGCCTTATAAAATAACTTTACATCAGTTAAAGAATATTTGTTTAGTAGGAATTATTGGTAATGCTTTGACTGTAGCGGCACTATATACTTCATACAGTTTTATTCAAGTTGGGAGTGCTACGGTACTTCATTTTCTTTACCCGATGTTTGTTTCATTAATATGTTTCTTTTATTATAAAGAGAGATTATCTAAAGCTGTTAAAATATGTTTAGGAACAGCTAGTTTTGGAATTTTATTTTTTATCGAATTGGGTGGTTCATCTTTTTTAGGACTATTTTTGGCTCTGTTTTCAGGTATAACATTTGCTTATTATATGGTTGGTATTGAAAAGTTAGGATTACAGTCTTTGAATCCTTATGTATTAAATTTCTATTTTGCAATCGTTATTTCAATCTCATTATTAATGATTGGACTGATCAGTGGTCAGCTTGAACTGATTTTACCAGTTGAAGCATATGGCTATTCTTTCTTGATTGCAGTTTTAACATCAATCGTTGGAATTATCTGTTTACAACAGGGGGTTAGATATTTAGGTGCAGCTACAGCGTCAATCTTAAGTATGTTTGAACCGGTAACAAGTGTTATTTTTGGGATTATTATTCTCCATGAACAGTTAACAATCGTTAAATTAATTGGATGTTTCATTATTTTAAGTGCAATTACTGGTCTGATTGTTTTTAATGGGAAGCAAACTGAATAATTTTTAAGTAGGAGGAAAACTTCTGCTTTTTTATTTATGTTTAAAAAAACAAGTAATAATAATTATATATGGTGTTTAAACGAGTTGTTTGTGATAAAATTATAAATAGGAAAAGTTACGCAGGGGGATTTTTTAATCGTCCCTATTTTTGTTTAGAAAGGAGCACTTTATGGAAGACATAATTATTATTGGAGCGGGAGTAACGGGCTGTGCGATTGCTCGTGAATTGTCTCGAGATCAACGCAAAATTCTTGTTCTTGAAAAAGGTAGTGGTGTTTGTGTAGGTACATCTAAAGCCAATTCTGGAATTGTTCATGCTGGTCACGATGCTAAACCCGGAACCTTGAAAGCAAAATTAAATTTAGAAGGGAATTTAATGATGCCGCAGTTAGCTAAAGATTTAGATATTCCCTTTGTCCAAAATGGTTCATTAGTATTATGTTTTGATGAAAGTCAATTTGAAGCTTTGGAAGAATTATACCAGCAAGGCTTAATAAACAGGGTAAAAGGATTGAAAGTTTTAGATACTAAAGAATTACTTGAGATGGAACCAAATTTAAATCCTAATGTTTTAAAAGGTCTTTATGCTCCAACTGGTGGCATTATTTGCCCTTTTGATCTTGTTTTGGCATTAGCCGAAAATGCTTATGCTAATGGTGTGAAATTTAAATTTACTCAAGAAGTTGTGGGAATTGAAAAAATATTGATCATTATATTGTTAAAACTATGGATAAGTGTTATCAAAGTAAGATTGTTATTAATGCTGCGGGAGTTAATTGTGATTTGATTCATAACCTAATTTGCAATGAGAAAATGAAAATAGTTCCACGTAAAGGGCAATATGTTTTATTTGATAAAACCGTTGGCTCAATGGTAAGCAAAACGATTTTTCAATTACCGACTAAGTTAGGAAAAGGGGTATTGGTTACTCCAACTGTACATGGTAATTTAATGATTGGTCCTGATGCAATTGATTGTAATCGTGAAGAGATCAATACAACGATGGAAGGACAAAAGGATATTGTTGATCGCGCATCTTTAAGCATTAAGCAGGTTCCTTATGCAAATCAAATAACTTCTTTTGCTGGATTAAGGGCTCATAATACAACAGAAGATTTTATAATTAAAGAGGATCTAGATAATCCAGGATATTTTGATGTGGCGGGAATTGAATCACCGGGATTAACAAGTGCTCCAGCGATTGGCAAATATGTTTATGATTTAGTTGGCGAAAAGTATCCTGCAAAAGCTAAAGAGAATTTTATTAAATATCGCAAAGGAATTACTAAGGTGATGGAATTGCCACTTGAAAAACGTAACCAATTGATTGCAAAGAATCCATTGTATGGCCAAATAGTATGTTTTTGTGAAAATGTTAGTGCTGGAGAAATAATTGAAGCAATAAATCGTCCACTATCCCCAACTACGATCGATGGATTAAAAAGACGAATTCGTGTCGGGATGGGAAAATGTCAATCCGGTTTTTGTTTAAATAAATCAATGAAATTATTAAGTCAGGAATTAAATAAGGATATTTTTACTATTACTAAAAATGGTAAACATTCAACCTATTTGGTGGGATTAAATAAGGAGGTCAATCATGAATAAAGATTTAGTGATTATTGGTGGTGGACCGGCGGGAATGGCCGCTGCTTTAGGGGCATATGAAGCAGGTGTAAAAGATTTAATTATTATTGAGCGTGATGAGTGTTTAGGGGGAATCTTAAATCAATGTATTCATAATGGTTTTGGTTTACATACATTTAATGAGGAATTAACTGGTCCGGAATATGCTGAACGCTATCGACGTCAAATAGATGAATTAAAAATACCCTATCTATTAAATACAGTAGTAATTGACTTGAATGACAAGGTTATAACTGCGATGAATGGAACAAGTGGGACATTTATGATTCATGCTAAGGCAATAATTTTAGCTATGGGATGTCGTGAACGGAGTCGTGGGGCATTAAATATTCCTGGTTACCGTCCAAGTGGTATTTATAGTGCTGGGACAGCGCAATATTTTGTTAATATTGATGGCTATATGCCGGGGGAGAAGTAGTAATTCTTGGTTCAGGAGATATTGGCTTAATAATGGCACGAAGAATGACACTTGAAGGTGCAAATGTAAAGATGGTTATCGAACTAATGCCGTATTCTAGTGGGTTGAAACGTAATATTGTTCAATGTTTAGATGATTATAATATTCCTTTAAAGTTGTCACATACAATTATTGATATTGAAGGAAAGGAACGACTTGAGGCTGTTATTGTTGCAAAGGTGGATGAAAATCTTAACGTAATAGAAGGCAGTCAGGAACGCGTTTGTTGTGATACATTATTACTCTCGGTAGGGTTGATTCCTGCTAATGAAATTAGTACTAAAGCTAATGTTATGCTTTCAAGTTTAACTAAGGGAGCGATTGTTGATGATTATTTGCAGACAAATCAACCGGGGATATTTGCCTGTGGTAATGTTCTGCATGTTCATGATTTAGTTGATTATGTATCTAATGAGGCAAAGCTGGCGGGAATAAATGCGGCTAAATATTTGCGAGACCATCTTGTTTTGTGTCAAACTATTACGATTTCATATGAATGTGGTATTCGCTATGTAGTTCCTTCAGTAATTCATCCTAATAATGACGATAATGTTATTGTTCGTTTTAGAGTTGATAAGGTTTATCAAAATAAATATCTATCATTGTATCTAGATGGTGATAGGAAGATTCATCAACGTAAATTAGTACTTGCACCTGGTGAAATGGAACAAATTGTAATAAAAAAAGACTGGTTAAACGAACATATTAAAAAAATCTTAATTACATTGGAGGATGAATGATATGGAAGTGATTAAACTGACTTGTATAAATTGTCCGTTAGGGTGTGCTTTAGAAGTTCGGTATATTGATGAGGAATATGTGGTTACAGGTAATCGTTGTATCCGTGGTAAAAAATATGCACTAGCAGAAATTTCTAATCCTACTAGAATTCTAACAACGACAATTAGAGTGAAAAATAGTCCTTATATGTTAAGTGTTAAGAGTAATGGGGGAATTGCCAAAGATAAAATTTTTGAATGTATACAGATACTAAAGGAAATCGAAGTACAAGCCCCAATTAGTATGAATGAAATAATTGTTGCTAATATTTTAGATAGTGGGATAGATATTGTTGCAACAAAATCGATTGGAGGAGATGAGCTTTATGGCTAAATATGTAATGGCTTTAGACCAAGGAACGACTAGTTCACGTTGTATTTTATTTGATCAAAAAGGAAATATAAGTGCGATGGCTCAACGTGAGTTTAAACAAATTTTTCCTCAACCAGGCTGGGTAGAACATAATCCTATGGAAATTTGGTCTTCACAATTAGCAGTAGCCAGTGAAGCAATGGCATTGAATAATACTAAAGCTGACGAAATTGCAGGAATAGGAATAACTAATCAGCGAGAAACTACAATTGTTTGGAATAAAGATACTGGGGAGCCTATTTATAATGCGATTGTTTGGCAATGTCGAAGAACTGCAGCAATGATTGAGCAGTTAAAAAAAGATGGTTTAGAAGAAATGGTTATTGCTAAGACTGGTTTAATTCCTGACGCATATTTTTCGGCTTCGAAAATTGCTTGGATCCTAGAAAATGTCGATGGCGCTCGAGAATTAGCCAATCAAAATAAATTACTATTTGGTACTGTTGATACTTGGCTGATTTATAATTTAACAGGTGGTAAAATTCATGTCACTGATTATACAAATGCTTCAAGAACTATGTTGTTTGATATCCACCAGCTGTGCTGGGATGATGAATTATTAGCATATTTCAAAATACCTAAGAGTATGTTGCCTGAAGTTAAACCATCAAGTTGCGTTTATGGATATACAAAAGAAGGAATTTTGGGTGGACATATTCCTGTTTCGGGTGCTGCTGGAGATCAGCAGGCAGCTTTATTTGGACAATGTTGTTATGAACCGGGCGAAGCTAAAAATACTTATGGAACAGGGTGTTTTTTGCTAATGAACACTGGTAATGAAATATATCATTCTAAAAACGGATTGATTACAACGATTGCAGCAAGTGATAACAATGAAGTTAGTTATGCTTTAGAGGGCAGTGTTTTTGTTGGCGGAGCAGTAATGCAATGGTTGCGTGATGGCCTTAGAATGTTAAAAAGTACACCTCAGTCAAGCGATTATGCTAATCGAGTTGAAGATACTAATGGTGTCTATTTAGTGCCGGCCTTTACAGGAATGGGTGCTCCATATTGGGATCCTTATGCTCAAGGAACTATTGTTGGACTGACAAGAGGTTGCAGTAAAGAACATTTTATTAGAGCAGCTTTAGAATCTATTGCATATCAAACTAATGATGTTTTAAAAGCAATGCAAGAAGATACTGGGATTGAGTTGAGATGTTTAAAAGTAGATGGTGGGGCAAGTCAAAATGATTTTCTAATGCAATTTCAAAGTGATATATCAAATTGTAAAGTTCATCGTCCACAGGTTGTAGAAACGACAGCATTAGGAGCAGCATATTTGGCAGGTTTAGCAACAGGTTTTTGGGCTAGTAAAGAGGAGATAAAGAATAATTGGAAATTAAATTATGAATTTGTTCCAAGGATCAACAAATCTAGACGTGAAAAAAGTCTGGAAGGATGGGCTAAGGCTGTACGTTTTGCGTTAATGTGGAAAGATGCTTAGGAGAGCAAGGCTCTCTTTTTTATTTTAGTAGTTATAGTTTCCTAATTTTTTGGTGCATATCAGTTGTAAATAAATACAAATGATGGGTATGATAATAATATAAAAAATAAGGAGACTGAAAAAATGAGTAAAATTATTGTTATTGGGGCAAATCATGCAGGAACAGCTGCGATTAATACGATTCTAGATAACTATGAAGATGACGTAGTTGTTTTTGATGGAAACAGCAATATTAGTTTTTTAGGGTGTGGAATGGCATTATGGATCGGAAAACAAATTGATGGACCAGAAGGACTATTTTATTCAAGTAAAGAATTATTGGAAGAAAAAGGTGCAATTATATACATGGAAACGATAGTGGAACATGTTGACTATGAAAAAAAGATTGTCTATGCAAAAGGTAAGGACGGTAAAGAGTATCAAGAAAGTTATGATAAATTAATTTTAGCATGTGGATCTTTACCAATGCGTCCAACGATTCCTGGTAGTGATTTAGAAAATGTTCAAATGGTAAAATTATATCAAAATGCTCAAGATGTAATTGAAAAATTAAATAATCCTGAGTTAAAAAACATTGTAGTAGTTGGTGGTGGCTATATTGGTGTAGAACTGGCTGAGGCATTTAGACGTTGTGATAAAGAGGTTACTTTAATTGATTGTGCTGATACTTGCCTTGGAGCGTATTATGACCATTCATTTACTGATTTAATGAATCAAAATTTAACAGAACATGGAATTAAATTGGCATTCAATCAATCTGTTTTAGAAATTAAGGGTAATCAAAAAGTTGAATCAGTTGTAACAGATAAAGGTGAATATGCTGCAGATATGGTTATTTTAGCGGTTGGCTTTAAACCTAATAATGAGTTAGGAAAAGATGTACTTAAACTATATTCTAACGGGGCATATTTAGTAAACAAAAAACAAGAAACATCATTAAAAGATGTGTATGCAATTGGCGATTGTGCGACTGTTTATGATAATACGATTGATGATGTTAACTATATCGCATTGGCAACAAATGCAGTTCGTTCGGGAATTGTTGCTGCTCATAATGTTTGTGGTCAACCACTAGAAAGTATTGGAGTTCAAGGCTCAAATGGAATTTGTATCTATGATTTAAAGATGGTATCAACGGGGTTAACTTTATCAAAAGCAAAAAAATTAGGTTTTAAGGCTACTTCAGTATCATATCGTGATCTTCAAAAACCGGCATTTATAAAAGAAAATCAAGAAGTAATGATAGAAATTGTTTATGATGAAGAAACAAGGCGGATTTTAGGGTGTCAAATGGCATCAAAATATGATATTTCGATGGGAATTCATATGTTCTCATTAGCGATTCAAGAGCATTTGACAATTGATAAATTGGCATTGCTTGATATCTTCTTCTTGCCACATTTTAATCAACCTTATAATTATATAACAATGGCTGGATTAACTGCTAAATAGAAATAACAAAAATACATCTCAATGATTTGCATCAAAAGCAATTTTTGGATGTATTTTTATTGTGCTGAAGTATCTATGTTAATCAATATTATGAGGTATAGAAAATGAATAATATTGTTGATAAATAGAGAATACTTGTTTGTAATTATAAAATTTCATTTATATTTGATTAAATGTATATTTCTAAATAGATATATACATTTTTTTATTCTCTAAGTATTATTTTCTTATAAGGAGGAATGTGAATGAATAAATACGCTTATATCCGTGTATCAACCAAAGATCAAAATATTGATAGACAAAAATTTGCGATGAAAGAAATTGGATTAGGTACTAGACAAATGTTCATCGATAAACAATCTGGTAAGGATTTTAATCGAAAAGGTTATAAGAAATTGGTGAAAAAACTAAAAAAAGGTGATGAACTTTATATTAAATCTATTGATCGATTAGGACGTGATTATGATGAAATTATTGAACAATGGCGATATTTGGTAAAGAAGAAAGAAGTGGAGATAATTGTGTTAGATTTTCCACTTTTAGATACTAGAAATCAAGTTAATGGTATTACAGGAAAATTCATTGCTGATTTAGTATTGCAGGTATTGTCGTATGTCGCACAAATAGAAAGAGAAAATACAAAACAAAGACAAGCAGAAGGGATTAAGGCTGCAAAAGAAAAAGGGGTCAGATTTGGACGCCCTCAATTACCTTATCCAGAAAATTTTGAAGAGATTTATTTGTGTTATAAGGAAAAACAGATAAGCAAAAGAGAGTGTGCAAGACGGTTAAGTACCAATCATACGACATTTTCTAATTGGGTAAATCGGTATGAATTAAAAAAAGAATAGAAAAATAGAAGTATTTGTAAAATAAGGTAGATTTTTTTATCCATGATTGACAAACATGGTAGACTTTTATTTCCGTGTATTATTTCCAATAATTATGCTAGAAACACATAAAAATATAACTGTATTTTTCTATTAATTATTATATATAAAGTGGAAAATAATGTCTACTTTATTTTCCATCGGAAAGATAGCTGTACTTTTCTGGATTTTGAAACTAACCTAACATCGGTTAAGTTAGAAAGGAAGGAGGAAAACGAGGTGCAGTTGAAGGTTTCTACTGATTATGCAATACGAATAGTTCTATATATCGCTATAAAAAAGGATATTGTCCAGTCGAAAGAATTATCAGAAACACTTGGGATTCCCCAAAGTACAGTATTTAAAATCGGGAAGAAACTAAGTGATAATGAAATAATTAGCATTGCTACAGGGATACAGGGAGGATTTAAATTAAAAAAACACCCAAAGGATATAAGTATTTTTAGCATTATAGATATATTTGAGCCAACGATAAGAATTAACAGTTGTCTTGAGGAAGATAAATATTGTAGCAGATTTGCTACAGAAACTTGCCCTGTTCGAAAAGTTTATTGTACAATGCAAAAACATTTTGAAGAATATTTAAAGAAAATAAAAATTTTAGATTTGATTTAAAATAAGGAGAAACTGAATGTTGTATTTAAAAAGAATATTAATAGTTGGATTATCTTTTGTAGTAGGACTTATAAATATTATTGGAAATAATTATACAGTATTTGCTTTAGAAAAGAATACGCTGGTTCATCAGAGTGTTATGTCAATGATACAGTCTCAACGTGGGGGACTATTTGACCCGATTTATACAGAGAGTTTAGAGGATAATTGGCAAGGTGATTATATCTACTATGGAGAAGATACGGATGGTTCAGCATTGAAATGGCAACTCCTAGATTCAGATAATAAGGATTTTAGTAAGAATGCAAATAGTACTATGTTTTTGTTCTCTGATAAGACTATTGGAACTAGTTTTTGGTATCGTGAAAATGATTATGGTTTTGATTATAGTAATGTAAAGCCAGGGGAAACTCCTATATATTGGCAAAAAGGCTATGAATGGGACAAAAGTGATTTAAAGACTAATATGGAAGATGAAATGAAAAATAAGTTTTCGTCAATTGAAAATGAGGGCATTATTTTTTCTTCAAAAAGTAGTGAAGATGCACAAAATGTAGCGGTTGGTTTGGAAAAATTAGGTACTACAGAAATGACTGCTAGTAAATGGTTTCCTTTAAGTATACAAGAGCTTACCAATAAGTGTTATGGTTTTAGCAGTGTTCCATTTAATAGAAATCAAGCACCTCTTGGATTACATACTGGAGATAAAAGTCGTGTTAGTTCTGATGATAAAAATTATTTAATACGTTCATATGAGGAACATTGGACAAAGCCAATGGAAAATGGAATGCGGTATCATCCTGTATTTGTGTTAAATAGTAACAGTGTATATGGTGCAAATTGTGCTGGAGGATTAAATTATGGAAATATGTACACAGTACAAAGTATGCGTCCAGCAATGAACATAGACACTTCTAAAGTTATGCTGGTTAAAAGTCATAATCAAAAAGAGATTATTGGTATTAAAGCAGTCAACGATAGTAAGACAAATGAGTTTAAATTAACATTACTTGATGATAAACAAAAATTAAATATAGAAAATATTAAGACCGAACGTGATAAGATAACTTTTGATTTTGAAGCAATAGGAAACGGAAAATACTTGAGTGTTGTAGTTCAAGATGAAAATAATAATGTTATGTATTATGGGAATATAAAAGATAATCTAGACAAAGTAAATGTAGGAACAATGACGATTGATTTAAATCAAATTGGATTGAATTCTAAATCATTTAGTTCAGGAGAATATAAATTATTGATTTTTACAGAACAGTTGAATTTCGATAAAAAGACGGATTATTCAAGCAAATTTGTAGACGTAGAAGTTGTACAGAATAACGTACCACCCGCTGTTATTAATAAAGTACCAACAATTGTGGCAGAAGATAAAGTACTGACAGTGGGAGATACATTTGATCCACTGAAAGATGTGACAGCATATGATAATGAAGATGGAATAATCAAGTTAACGGAAGCAAATATTGCAGCAAATGATGTAAATACAAATAAGGAAGGAACATATAATGTAACTTATAAAGTAACAGATAAACAAGGTGCTTCATCAACTAAGACAATTACAATTGATGTAATAGAACGAATAGTTATACCAGAAAATAAACCAGTAGATAAGACAAATAATGATACAAATTCTTCTAATTCTAGTAAGGTGCCACAAACAGGTGATATTAATAATATAGGTGTCTTAGCGGTCACACTTATGATGTCAGGAAGTATCGTAATAGGATGTAACAGAAAGAAAAGTAAGGCTAATAGTCTAAGCGAAAAATAAAATATTAAAAAAATTAATATTTTTTAAATTAGCCATCTAGTATTAGCAAGGTTTAAAAATACGCTAAATTGATAAATATTTATATTTATTAGATTAAAATTGATTTATCTCTATTATGATGTTCTAAAACTTATAAGGGTAGATATAGATTATTGATAATATAAAGACAGCCCCATTAAATGTAGTGAACCCTTCTAGTTGGTTGTGATGTGTACCCAGTTTTCTGGACACGTTTAAATTTAGTTTTAAAAAAATTATGC
>OBVN01000267.1_pt1 | contig 21917 bp, 22 predicted proteins | sample 1476171 | NCBI WGS metagenome assembly OBVN01 (sample SAMEA2580014, study PRJEB22360) | human gut metagenome | biome: human gut; feature: human-associated habitat; material: faeces | place: Denmark | collected 2008/2010
AAGGAAATGTATATTGTAGATGACCAGCTAGATGGGTCAATTACAATATACCAGGATAATATAATGAAATTTGAAGAACGGGTCTTACAACAAGAGTTTACACTAAACGATACAGATGATCTAATTGTTGATTATATTCGTAAAAATAAAGCAAATTTGGAACATTTATCAATTCAAAAGGTAGCCGAAGATCTTTATCTTGTTCCCAACTCAATCATGCGTCTTTGTAAAAAGTTAGGGTATAAAGGCTTTGCAGAGATGAAATTTTTAGTTAATAACGAAGTATCAGAAAATTTAGATATTCAAAAATTATTATCAAAGAATTTGTATAAATCAATGGAACTAATTAATTATAAAACGTTAGAAGAAGTTGCCGCTAAGATCAAGAATGCCCGAACATGTCACTTTATTGGTGTCGGTGAGTCATTATATTTTTGTGAAATGATGGTCGATAATTTGCGATGTTATGATTATCGAGCTGAATATTATCAAACTTATCGTGAAATTGAATATCGAATCAAGCATTGTGAAGAAAAAGATATTTTGTTTGTAATTAGTGCAAGTGGTGAGAATGGTCGTTTGAATAATTGGGTAGAAGAAGCAAAACAGAATGGAATTTTTGTTATTTCGGTTACCCATTTTAATGAAAATCGATTGGCTGGTTTAGCACATATTCCATTATATTATTGGGGTGATGAACAAAAATTGAATGGCTATAATGTTGCAGATCGAACAGGGATGATGATGCTGCTTCGAGAGTTGACAGAGGTATTTTGGAGGATGTACTGTGTATAAATACACGGTACATCCATTTTTTATTTAAAAATAAGTGTATGATTTTCCAAATTGAAAAGGGTTACAAAATAATATGCTATGATATTTTTGTAATCAGGGAAAGACATGTCGGTGATTAATAAAATTAAAAGAAGAGGGCAGAAGAAATGGAATTATCTAAATTAACAAGTGAGCAGCTTATTACTTTAAATAGTGATTTGTCATCAAAAGATGAAATAATTAAATTCTTAGTTTCTAAATTATATCAGGCAGGAAAAATTAGTAATGAGGAAGATTTTTATCAAGCAGTATTAGAACGTGAAAGCTTAACACCAACAGGGATTGATAATGGTCTGGCCATTCCTCATGGAAAAGATGGAGTAGTTAGAGAAGCAGCTTTTGCGGTTGTAACTTTAAAGAAACCTGTGAAGGATTGGGAAAGTGTTGTTGAAGGTAACAAAGTACAATATGTTTTTTTACTTGCAATTCCCCAAAATGATAAGAATTCGGTTCAAATGCAATTATTAGCAGAAATGATGATGAAGATGGCTAATCATACATATACAGAAAAATTATATGCTTCTAAAACAGTAAAAGAATTTTATCAAAATCTGGATAATGGGGTTAATAGTGATGAAATAAAATCCTTTGATCGCTCAATCGTTGCGGTTACTGCGTGTGCCGCTGGTATTGCCCATACTTACATGGCAGCAGAAGCATTAACAAAAGCTGGGCAAGAGTTGGGAGTAAATGTATATGTAGAAAAGCAGGGGGCTAATGGAATTGAAGATCGTCATACTAATGAGATGTTAAAAAATGCAAGTGCAGCTATTTTTGCTGTCGATGTAGCGGTTAAAGAGGAGGAACGTTTTAGTCATTTACCAACGATTAAAACAAAAGTATCTGCACCATTAAAGGATGCTAAAAAGATTATCGAAACAGCGTTAGTTAAAGCAGAACAAACTGCTCGTGGTGAGTATGTAGAACATTCACGACATCAAGAAGCCGGATTTTTAGAAACAGTTAAAGAAGCGGTTATGACAGGAATTAGTCATGTTATTCCATTGATCGTGGCTGGCGGAATGATTGCAGCAATTTGTGTAATCTTTGCAAGAACCTTTGGTTTTACAGATTTGATGAATACCGAAGGAAGTTGGCTTTATTTGATCAAATCAATGGGAAGTGGATTGTTAGGAACCTTGATGGTACCGGTATTATCAGCTTATATGGCTTATTCAATCGGGGATAAACCAGCTTTAGCTTCAGGGTTTGCGGCTGGATTTTGTGCTAATACCGTTGGCGGTGGATTCTTACTCGGGATGCTGGTGGGATCATTGCTGGGTATTCAATACGCTATTTAAAGAAATGGATTCCAGCTAAAGGAACATTTGCCGGTTTTGTGAGTTTTGTAATTTATCCTGTATTGTCTTGTTTGATTGTTGGAGTCTTATTGTTAGTCGTATTAGGTAAACCAGTTGCAATGATCAATACAGCATTAGTTGACTTTTTAGGATCAATGGCAGGAACAAATGCTGCTTTACTAGGGGCTGTTTTAGGAATCATGGTTTCTTTTGATTTAGGTGGACCAGTAAATAAAGCTGCATATGCTTTCTGTGTTGCTGCAATGGCGGAAGGAGTTTTAATGCCATATTGTGCTTTTGCTTCAATTAAAATGGTTAGTGCATTTGGGGTGACATTTGCGACAAAGTTTAGAAAAGATTTATTTACACCAGAAGAACGTGAAGTAGGAAATTCAACCTGGCTATTAGGTTTAGCAGGAATCACAGAAGGGGCAATTCCGTTTATGATGGCAGATCCAATTCGTGTAATTATATCCCTATGTACTGGTTCTGCAGTTTGTGGAGCGATTGTAGCGATGTTTAATATTGGTCTTGATGTACCTGGGGCAGGAATATTCTCTATTTTCGTATTAACTGCTGATAATATTCCATTAGCGATGATCGTCTGGTTTGGAGCGGCAGTAATTGGAGCGATTATTTCAGCGGTGCTACTTGTAATTACTCGAAAACAGAAATTAGCTAAGGCAAAATAGGAGGAATAGCATGGCAAATCAAGTACACATTGTCCCCCATATGCATTGGGATCGTGAGTGGTATTTTTCAGCCGAAGAATCAAAGTTATTATTACTAAACAATATGGAAGAAATATTAGAAATGTTAGAAAATAATGAGGATTATCCTTATTATGTTCTCGATGGACAAACAGCTGTACTTGAGGATTATCTAGCATTAAAACCAAAAAATTTATCACGACTAGTTAATTTAGTGAAAAAAGGTAAATTAATTATTGGGCCTTGGTACACTCAAACTGATGAGATGGTTGTAGGTGGAGAGTCGATTGTTCGTAATTTATTATACGGTCATAAAGATAGTCAGACTTTTGGAGAACCTATGAATATTGGTTATTTACCAGATTCATTTGGTCAGTCAGGCCAAATGCCAATGATTTTAAACGGTTTTGGAATTACAAGAAGCATATTCTGGCGGGGAACGAGTGAGCGAATGGGTTCAAATAAGACAGAGTTTTATTGGACTAGTGACGATGGTTCAAAAGTCTTAACTCAACTATTACCACTTGGTTATGCAATTGGAAAATATTTACCCACAGATCTTGATGAATTAAAAAAACGTTGTGATAAATATATGCCAGTGTTACAAAAAGGAGCAACTAGTGAACATATATTAATTCCTAATGGTCACGACCAAATGCCATTACAAAAAAATATATTTGATGTCATTGAGCAGTTAAAAAGACTTTATCCAGATAAAAACTTCTTTTTAAGTAACTATGATCAGATATTTAAAGAATTAGAGAAAAAAGATAACTATGATATCCTTCATGGTGAACTGCTGGATGGTAAATATATGCGTGTACATCGTTCGATTTTTTCATCACGGGCAGATATCAAAACAATGAATACCGTAATTGAAAATAAAATTACCAATCTGCTAGAGCCATTGGCTTCCATTGCTTTTAAATTAGGGTTTGAGTATTTTGATGGGATGATGGAATCGATATGGAAAGAGATAATGAAAAATCATGCCCATGATTCAATTGGATGTTGTTGTAGTGATAAAGTACATCAAGAAATAAGCAGCCGTTTTACGATTGCTAATGAGAAAGTAGAGCGAATGATTGACTTTTATAAACGAAAGATTACTGATGCAATGCCTAAAGATATTGCGCTTGATAAACTAACGGTCTTTAATTTACTCCCTTATCCAAGAAATCGAGTGGTTCGCAGTGAAGTTATCACGAGAATGAAAAGTTTTAAAATTGTTACTAGTGAGGGTCATGAAATAGATTATCAAGTTATTAATAAAGAAATCATTGATGCTGGGTTAATTGATCGTCAGATTGTTCATTATGGGAATTATGATCCATTTATAAAATATACAATTGAATTTAAAGATAATTTTCCTGCGATGGGGTATCAGGCTTATTTAATTCAAGAAGCAGTAGAGCCAAAAGAAATTTTATTAGATAAAGTGGACTTTCTGGAAAATGAATACTATCAGATTAAAATTAATAGTAATGGAACTTTAAAAATATATGATTTAGTTAATGATCATACTTATGATTCCGTTTTATTGATTGAAGATGGTAGTGATGAGGGTGATGGTTATGATTATTCACCATTATTGGAAGATTATATCATAACTTCTAAAGATGCTAAGGCAGATTATCAAATCAATAGATCCAGGTATTCTACTACAGCTCATATAATTGTCGAAATGAAAGTACCAAAAGATTTAACAAGTCGTAAACAAAAGAAATGTGATACAAGTTTAAAAATTGAATTTCAAATAGAATTAAAACAAGGGGAACGAAATCTTGACATTACAACTAATATTGATAATACAGCTAAAGATCATCGACTTAGAGTACTTCTTCCAACTGATATTTGGGCTCAGGCCTCAGTTAGTGATAATCAGTTTGGGATAATTGAACGCCCAGTAAAAGATATGGCGATAGAATCATGGCAAGAAGATAATTGGAGCGAGCGGCCAGATAGTATTTATCCAATGCTTAGTTACGTTGCAATCAAGGGTTGTCCATTAGCTTTACTCACTAATTCAGTTAGAGAATATGAAGTAATTGGGGATAATTATAATACCCTGGCAATTACGTTATTTCGATCAGTTGGCTATTTAGGTAAAGAAGAATTAGTTCGGCGTCCGGGACGACCATCAGGAATTAAGATGCCTACACCAGATTCACAATTATTAAAACCATTAGAGTTTAGATTTGCGCTTGTTATTGAAAATGATCACGCTAAATTATCACGTTTAGCTAAAGATTATTTAACGCCATTAATTAGTTATAATAAAATGCCGTACAATGCGATGAAGTTAAATGAGGTTGATTTTAACACTCCATATACTTTCTCTCTGCTTCATGAAAATAATGAACTTACTACACTAAGTGTTTTAAAAAAGGCAGAATCTTCAAATAAATTAATTTATCGAACTTTTAATACTAATAATAAAGAGGTTTTAATTTCTTTAAATCATGATCTTAAAGATTTTGTTGATTTAAAAGAAGAGATAGTTAAGACTAATAATAAACTAAAAAGGAATCAAGTAAAGTCATTTATTTTAGATGATTAAATAAAACCGTAGTCCAAATGACTACGGTTTTGACAGTTACCTAAAGGTGCCTACTATTAAAAGACTAGATAATCAATATAATGATATATAAGGAGGAATAAGCAATGTTAGGTGAAGAAAAGTTAATTAATTTTACGAAAACAAACTATCAAAAGAAAATTACTAAAGTTAATGAACGGGTATATCATTTTTTGGGCTATGGACATAGTAATGCAATTGCGATTATTGGGGAAACTTCAATTATATTAATTGATACTCTTGATTCTGATTATCGTGCAAAAGTGATGAAAGATGAACTAGCGAAAATTATTGATAAACCGGTTAAAACAATTATTTATACTCATGGACATCCTGATCATTTAGGAGGAGCAGGTGCTTTTCGGGATACAGTTGTAGAAGTAATAGCATTTAAACCTCGAAAACCAATTTTAAAATACTACGATAGAATTAGTAAACTACTAAATCAACGAGGGATTTATCAGCATGGTTATGGATTAACAGATCAGGAAGCGATTAGTCAAGGCATTGGAATCCGTGAAGGAAAAGAAATTAAAGAAGGAAAATATGATTTTATAAAACCGACGACATATTATGAGCAAAAAGTGGTTGAACGAGTAATTGACGGAATTAAATTAAAGATGGTTAGTGCTGTAGGTGAAGCAGATGATGAAATCTATGTTTGGTTAGAAGATGATCAGATAATGTGTTGTGGAGATAATTATTATGGATGCTGGCCTAATCTTTATGCAATAAGAGGAACCATGTATCGCGATGTTGCGACATGGATTGATACTTTAAATGAGATTTTAAATTATCCAGCTGTTGCATTATTACCAGGACATACACGAGTTTTATGGCAAAATGAGATTAAAGCAATAGTGGGAACTTTTAGGGATGCCATCGAGGATATTTTATTTAAAACATTAGATTGTATGAATCAGGGAATGTCTTTGGAAGAAACTGTTAAAAATGTTAAATTAGCACCAATATATCAGGATAAAGAATATTTAGGTGAGTATTATGGTACTGTAGAATGGTCAGTGAAAAGTATTTATAATGGTTATGTAGGATGGTTTGATGGGGATCCTGTGAAGTTATTGCCACATCCAACTGAGGCTTATAATCAGGCGGTACTTGCTTTAATTGGTGATAATGATAAACTAATATTAGCTATTAAAAATTATATGGCACAAGAAGATTATCAAATGGCATTGCAATTAATTGAGTTATTGATGGTGCAAGATAATTCATTACAAATTATAGAACTGAAAAAACGAGCCTTATTGATGCGGGCTAAACAAGTGACATCTGCTAATGCTCGTCATTATTTCATTATTTAATTGCATGTGCTAAATCATTATAAAGTAAGGAGAGAATATGACAAAAAAGATTTTGGTAACTGGAGGAACAGTTTTTGTAAGTAAATTTGTTGCAACTTATTTTAAAAATCATGATTATGATGTTTATGTTTTGAATCGTGGAAATCGAAAACAGATTGAAGGAGTAAAATTAATTAAAGGTGATCGACATCATTTAGGAAATTTGTTAAAGGGATATGATTTTGATGTGGTTTTTGATGTTACTGCTTATACTAAACAAGATGTCAAAGATTTGTTAGAAGGTCTAAATGGGGTCAAAGATTATATTTTGATTAGTTCCAGTGCTGTTTATCCGGAAAGTTTATCACAACCGTTCAAAGAGGAGCAGAAGGTTGGAAGAAATTCTATCTGGGGAGATTATGGAAGTAATAAAATTGAAGCTGAAAACTATTTACTAAGTCATATTCCTCAAGCATATATTTTAAGGCCACCATATTTATATGGACCAATGCAAAATGTTTATCGCGAACCTTTTGTGTTTGAATGTGCATTAAAGAAACGTTCTTTCTATTTACCTAATGATGGTAAAATGTTATTACAGTTTTTTCATGTTGAAGATCTATGCAAGTTAATGGAAACCATTATTAAAAAGCACCCTCATGATCATATCATGAATGTTGGAAATAGCGAAATTGTTGATATAAATAAATTTGTTGAGTTATGTTATCAAGTTGTAGGAGTACCGCTAAATAAAGTATATGTAACTAAGCATGATAATCAACGTGATTATTTTAGTTTTCATAACTATAATTATGTTCTTGATGTAACTAAGCAAAATCAGCTGTTGCCAAGTCAAAAAAGTCTTTTCGAAGGATTAGAGGAATCATATCAGTGGTACCTTGATCATCCAGATGAAGTTGTTAAGAAAAATTATATAGAGTTTATTGACCAAGAGCTTATTTAAAATAATCTTAAATTTTATATCTAGGAGAATAACGTAGTATGTGGATTATCTTTGGAAGCTTGAGTATTATCTGTACTTTGATGAGCTGTCTGTCTATATTTAAAAGTCAAGAGAAGCTGAGGGCTTATTGGTTTTCGATTTTAGGACTTGTTTTTACCGTGCTTACTCTTTTAGCAGGGTATCAATTAGTAAGTAATTGGGTAAAGCATGAAGATTGGTCAGCATTATTGGATGTAGTACCGTCAATGTTTACAATTCTTACAATATATGTAATTACGATGTTGACTGCAAATATTATTGCACTTATATTAATAAGAGGTAAATCAAAAAATACAAATGATAACTTAATGAAAAAAAGATAGTTATTAATTAAATAACTATCTTTTTTACGTGATTATAGTAAAATAAAGTAAATAATAACTATTTATATATTGAAAGAAATAATGATAAATCATTTTAACAAATGTTGGAATTGAAAAGATTATGAAAAAATATATTAAACGTGTAGTTGCTATGGGTGTTTAAAAAATTTATAATGCAGTATATTTATTTAAAGGATTTCTTTGAGTAATAAAGGAGGAGCTAATGGAAATAAAAAGAGTATTTGAACGAGACGAACAGTTAATTAGTTCACTTGTTACGGTTTGGGAAAGTTCGATTAGAGCAACTCATGATTTTTTTAGTGAAACTAATATTCGAGAAATAAAAAAGTATGTTTTTCAAGCAATTGAAGAAATTCCAATTTTAGTAGTTGCTGTTGATAATAAAGAAACATTGGCTTTTATGGGGATTGCTGAGGATAAATTAGAGATGTTATTTATTACAGCACAACGTCGAGGACAAGGTATTGGTAGGAATTTATTAGAGATAGGAATAAATGATTATGAGATCACTGAAGTCTGTGTAAATGAGCAAAATCCTCAAGCTCTAGCTTTTTATGAATATATGGGGTTTACTATTTATCGGCGAAGTGAATTAGATGAACAAGGGAATCCATTTCCAATTTTGTTCTTACATCGTCAATAAGAATTATAAATAGATATTTAGAAAGGACAAATTATGAAGTTGTTGTCATTAACTGAAAAGATAAAGCTAACTAAACAGCAAGAACTTGAATTTATTGATGTTCTCGAAGATGATATTAAGAAGTATTTTAGGATCCCGATATTTTTTATTATGTTATTTCAAATCTATAATATGGTCTATGTAAGTGTATATACGGATTTTACCTATTATACCAAGTCAAGTAAGATTTATATGCTTTTATACACACTCATGTTTATCATCTGTGTCTTAGGGTTGATTTTATTGCATAAAAAGAATGTTAAAAAGGGTTTATTGTTGAAAGTTCAAAATTACTATATTGTTTTTTTAATCATGTGGTCGCTAGCAGTAACGATATATGATAATCGTGTTTCTAATAACATTAGTGTGCATATTATTACAATGTTGAGTATTGCTATTCTTGTTTATTTACCGCCAAAATTATTTGTTCCTCTGTATTTGTTCTCTGATATTATTTTGATTACTGGAATTGAATTAGTGAAACATGGTGAACCATTGGGGAGTCATTATAGTATTTATGTTAATAGTACCTGGTTAACGATTATGGCTCTATTTGTTGGATATTATCATTATCAATCAATGCGACAAACTTTTTTAAATCAGAGTATTATTCTAGAAAAAAATAGGATGATTGAAGAAAAAAGTGCGGAATTAGATTTTATTGCCCATCATGATTCTTTAACGGGGCTTCAAAATCGACGTTATTTAGCTAATTGTTTAAATAATATTTATTTAGAGAGTCGCGATAGTCAGCTTAAAACAGGTGTTTTTATAATTGATATCGATGATTTTAAATCTTATAATGATACTTTTGGGCACATTAAAGGTGATGAATGTCTAAAGAGAGTTTCTAATGCTTTAAATTTATGTTTGAGTGAAGGGTTTTTGATTCGTTATGGTGGAGAAGAATTTGTTTATTTATTAAAAAATACAGATTTAGAAGAAATGCAAAGAATTGGTACAGAACTTTGTCATACTGTTGAACGTCTGCATTTATTAATGCCAAATACTTCAAGTCGTGAATATTTAACTGTAAGTATTGGTGGGGCAATAGGTGTTTTAAATGGAGAAGAAAGTTGGCAAGCAGTTTTAGAGCAGGCGGATCAAGCCTTATATAAAGCTAAAAATACTAATAAAAATAAATGTATATGTGCAGTCGAGTAATATATTTTATAGTTGGGTTATAGATTTGTTTATTAAAAATAGTTTTATGATTGGATAGGAGGTTTGAAAGAGACCTCTTTTTTTATTTAGTGATATTTTAAATTAATAACATTAAGTTTTTATTGACTTATAGTTAACTCTAAGATTTATACTATGTTTAAAGATAAATAAGGTGAGATGGAAATTTTAATTATTTAAAAAACCATATTTAACTTTTTATTCTTATCGATACAAGTGCATAATTTATAGTGCACTGTTAATTAGATAAAGATTTTTAGTATATAAACTAAATATATTTAAATGTAAAAGATTATGATTGAATCTTGAATTTAAAAATCAAATTATTAAAACAAGATTATTGAGACTAAAAATATATGGCTAGAATAGGGGGAAAAATAATGGAATATATAACTTTAAATAATGGTGTAAAAATGCCCATGGCAGGATTTGGAGTTTTCCAAATCAAGGATAAAGAAGAATGTGTAAGGGTTGTCCTGGAGGCAATTGAAACTGGGTATCGTTTAATTGATACAGCACAGTCTTATGGTAATGAAGAAGCTGTAGGAGAAGCAATCTTAAAAACTAATGTACCTCGAGAAGAGTTGTTTGTTACAACAAAAGTCTGGATTACAAACTATGGCTATGAAAAAGCTAAGGCATCGGTGGAGGAATCTTTAGAAAAGATGAAACTCGATTATATTGACCTAGTATTATTGCATCAGCCTTTTAAAGATTATCATGGTGCTTATCGGGCTTTAGTTGATTTATACAAAGAAGGAAAAATTAAAGCGGTTGGTGTATCTAATTTTTATCCGGACCGTTTAGTAGATTTATGTTTAGATACAGATGTTGTTCCTGCAGTGAATCAGGTGGAAGTAAATCTATTTCATCAACAGAATCAAGCATTAGAATATAATCAAAAATATGGTGTTCAATTAGAAGCATGGGCACCGTTTGCAGAGGGAAAGAAGGGAATCTTCACTAATGAAACATTAATGGAAATTGGTGAAAAATATAACAAATCAGTAGGTCAAGTAATTTTAAGATGGTTAGTCCAAAGAGGAATTGTGCCATTAGCTAAAACGGTGAGAAAAGAAAGAATGTTAGAAAATATTGATATTTTTGATTTTCAATTAAGTGAAGAAGATATGAAAACTATTACAAATATGAATAAAGATACGAGTTCATTTTTCTCTCACTATGATCCAGCAACTGTTGAGATGATCTGTGGTTTAAAAAGATAAATTATTAAAGCAAGATGAAAGCTAGATAGCTTTATAGTGAACTAGTTAGAATCTACAATATACTAGGAGGTAAAATATTAATGAGAATAATTGAATTGAGTAATGGTGTGAAGATGCCGATCATTGGTTTTGGAACAATTGGACAGTTTGGTAAACAAGTAGAAGATAATGTTTCTTTTGCTTTACAAAATGGGTATCGTTTGATCGATACAGCTAATCGCTATACTAGTGAAAAAAGTGTAGGTAGAGGTATTAGTAAAAGTGGATTGGATAGAAAAGAAATTTTTATTGAGACAAAATTAGCTCCGACGTTTTATGAAAAAAGTAATGCTGTTGAGCAAACATTAGAACGGTTGGGAGTTGAATATATTGATCTGATGCTGTTGCATCACCCTTTAAATAATTATATTGCGGGTTATCAAATGATGGAAAAAGCTTATAAGGAGGGGAAAATCAAAGCACTAGGGTTATCTAATTTTAAGGTTGAACAAATTCAAGAAATTTTGGATATTTGTGAAATTAAACCAGTAGTAATGCAAATTGAATGTCATCCTTATTATCCGGCTGAAAAGGTAAAAGATTTTTGTTTTGAAAATGGGATTATTCTACAATCATGGTATCCTTTAGGGCATGGTAGTAATGAATTGTTAAATGAACCGTTATTTAAAGCATTAGCAATTAAATATCATAAGACAACGTCTCAAATTATTTTGAAATGGCACACGCAAATGGGGTTTAGTGCAGTACCGGGAAGTAGAAGTGCTAATCACATTTTAGAAAATATCGAGTTATTTGATTGAATGTTATACTGGTGAGAATACTGATGGAACTATTTCTTATAATGAAGAGCTTGTAGGTGAAGCATTAAAGGAGGTAAGAGAACAGGTTGTTATTGCAACTAAATTTGGAGTTGAACATAAAGGGGATCATTTAGAATTAGATTCCTCACCAGAAAAAATATATGCATCGATAGAAGGATCATTAAAGAAATTACAGACTGATTATATTGATTTATATTATCAACATAGGATAGATCCTAAAGTTGAACCTGAAGTAGTGGCTGGAGTTATGAAGGAATTGATTGCAGCGGGTAAAATTAAAGCATGGGGAATTTCGGAGACAACAGAAGAATATTTAAGAAGAGCACATGCTGTTTGCCCAGTTACAGCTATTCAAAATAGATATTCAATGATGGCTAGATGGTATGAAGATTTATTCGTTGTTTGTAAAGAGTTAGGAATAACTTATGTAGCTTTTTCTCCAATGGCTAATGGATTACTTTCAGGGAAATTTACACCAGATTCTACCTTTGAAAAAGGGGATTTTAGAAATAATATGCCTCAATATCAAAAAGAAGGGTATGAAAAAGCAAAAAAATTATTGAATTTGTTAAAAGTATTATCAGAAAAGAAAAATTGTACTATGGCTCAACTTTCAATAGCATGGATGCTAAGAAAAAAGGATTTTATTGTGCCTATCCCGGGAAGCAGAAAATTAGAACGTTTAGAAGAAAATTTTAGAGCAGGGGAAATTGAAGTTACAATTGATGAAATCAAAGAAATTGATGCTTTATTAGATAAAATTGATTTTGATGTCTTCGGCGGACATTAAAAATGAATATAAGTGAAAATACTACTATTCAAGAAGTATTAGAACTTCCAGCCTTTAAAACATGGGGAAGGTTACTATTTCCAATCAATAGACCGATAGCTCTAAATATGACGATTAAAGAATTAAGTTCGTCTAAAATTTATTTATGGTATAATTATATAGATGTGAATAAGACAATTGAGATTATAAATACACTCAATCACGATGCTCAAAATCATTCAATATTTTATAACATTTATTCTAAAGAAGAATTATTAAATGATGCTTCAAAAAGAGATGTAGGATTGTTCTTTTTTAAAGGAAGTAAAGATGCGCCTTTTGCAATATGCAATGCTGGTGGTGGTTTTGTATATGTAGGAGCAATGCATGATAGTTTTCCACATGCTTTAGAGTTAAGTAAGCGTGGGTACAATGCTTTTGCTTTGATTTATCGTGTTGAGCATCCGTATGAAGATTTAGCTAAGGCTATTTCGTTTATATATAATAATGCGAATATGCTGAAAATAGATAAAAGACACTATTCACTTTGGGGTGGGTCAGCTGGTGCTAGAATGGTAGCAGTATTGGGAAATAAAAAGTATTTATCTTCATATAGTGAAATTGCTGTCCCTTCAGCCGAAGCTGTCATTATGCAGTATACAGGGTATGATTATGTTTCAAATGAAGATGCTCCAACTTATGCATGTATTGGAACAAACGATTATATTGCAGATCATATTCTTATGAAAAAACGGTTAGAGCACCTAAATAAATTAAATATTCCAACTGAGTTTCATTGTTATAAGGGTCTATCACATGGATTTGGCTTAGGCACAGGAACAATAGCTGAAGGTTGGATAGATGATGCCATTTACTTTTGGCAAAGACAATCGTAAATATGTTGAATAAAAAAGACTTTACAATTAAGTTAATTAATATTGTATCGTCTTTTTATTTGGTCATAAAGATAATGTTATTTGATGTTCATTATTATGGATGTTAAAATAAAATTATAAAGAGAAAAGAGGGATAAAATGACTGAAAAAAAGGCGGTTTTTGATTTTAAAGGTTGGATTCGAGAGCATCATAATACTCCATATGAGATTCGTTTAGAAAACGATGATCTTATTAAATTAGTAACTGAATACGGTGAGGCATCGATTCAATTTACAGTAATTGAGGAATATACAATCGTTGAATTTAGTATTGTTTCAAATAAGGATCATTCTGTTAAATTCTATCTTCATTTTGAACTCAATGATGAAAATCATGCAAAGCAATTATATGATGAGATGGTTGAAACATTGATTGGGTTAAAAGAAGAAAAAACTTTGCGTGTTTTATTATCATGTTCGGCAGGACTTACAACTTCTATGTTTGCTGATAATTTAAATTCTGTAGCAGGAATGTTAGGGTTAGATTACCATTTTGATGCAGTATCTTATATGAGTATTTATGAAGAAGCAGAAAAGTATGATGTAATTTTAATTGCACCACAAATTGGGTATATGCTCAAACGTTTAAAAGAGAGTATCACAGAAAAGCCGGTATTACAAATACCAACATCGGTATTTGCTTCGTATGATGCTTTAGCTGCTTTAAAGTTTATTCAAAGTGAGCTTGAGATTTTCCGCCAAGAAAAAAGTAATGAGCAAGCGCATGAATGTACCCATTGTGCAGAATATGAAAATCGTATCTTATCAATTGTTATTTTGATTAGTAGAGAGCAGACACGTATTTATTATCGGTTAAATGATAAATGTGAAATAATTGATAGTAACCTTGTCATTAAACCTACAATGAATATATACGATCTCTACGATATTATTGATACCATTTTATTAAAACATTCTTACATTGATATGATTGGAATTGCGACACCGGGTATTGTTAAAGATGAAAAGCAGTTGAAAGAACCAACAGATGGAAGAACTATTGATATAAAAGCTGATTTTGAAGATAAATATGGAATTGATGTTTTCGTTTATAATAATGCAAATGCAGCAGTTGTAGGTTTTTCTTTAGAACATCCAGAGTATGATAATATTATTTTCCATTCACAGCCATTTGGATTTGGGGTAGGGGGACAAGGAATAATTTCTAATGGTAAAGTAATTAGAGGGAAAAATGGTATAGCAGGTGAGATAAGATATTTTATCCGACGGATGCAATTATCTGATGATGTTCATAAACTGGCTTGGACACAGCATGGAGCCGTAGAGCTCGTAACAAAATCGTTACTTCCAACTATTTCGCTCATTGGACCCGAAGCTGTAGTGATAAGTTCACCAATGACACCGGATATGGATGAAGTAAAAAATGTGCTATCCTCTTTTATTGATAAAGAATTTTTACCTGAATTTTATTATATTAAAGAAGCCAGCTCTTATATGTTAAGCGGAATTACAAAATTATGTGTTGATTTTATTGAAGAAGAGTAGGATATTTCTAATATAGAAATAAGTCTTTATCTTTTAGTGACAAAAGATAAAGACTTATTTTCTTAAAGTGGTAATTATCAAAGCTATTTACTCATTTATTTCAATAAGATTACTTGTGTACCTGCATTTTCCTTCAAGTACGTCATCGTAAAAGCTTTGTTTATTATCGATATATTCAATACACTCATTTATTTCTGCAATTCTTTTTAACAAATGTTCTTTTGTTTGGCTAAGCATATCTTTACGTTGGGGAATTGAAGTTGGCCCTTGTAAACAATAATTCATATATATTTTTATTTCACTTACGCCTAATCCACATTTTCTTAAACATTGAATTCCTTTTAACCAGGCAATATTTTTCTCATCAAAATTACGATAATTATTTTTATCTCGTTTTACATTAGGAACAAGACCTTCTTTACAATAAAACTTTAATGTTTCATAATTCATACCAATTTCTTTACATACTTCTTTCATCGTACACATAATAAATACCCCTATTTTTGATTTATTTTAAAAAATTATTGACCGGTAGTAACTACCGAGTATTACAATATAATTGTAAGATAAATAAAAAGAGAAATCAAGGAGGATAGAAAAATGAAAGTTATTTTAATTAATGGAAGTCCAAATGCTAAAGGATGTACGTATACAGCCTTAGAGGAAGTATCAAAAACCTTAAAGAGTGAAGGGATTGAAACTGAGATTATTCATGTTGGTCATAAAGATATTCGTGGATGTATCGGTTGTCGTCAATGTAAGACGAAAGGGAAATGTGTATTTAATGATATTGTTAATGATATTGCACCAAAATTTAAAGAATGTGATGGTATTGTTATTGGTTCACCAGTTTATTTTGCGTCGGCAAATGGAACCTTAGTATCATTTATTGATCGGTTATTTTATAGTATGACTGCTGATAAAACAATGAAAGTTGGGGCGGCTGTAGTTAGTTGTCGTCGAGGGGGTAATAGTGCTACATTTGATGAATTAAATAAATATTTTACTATTTCTCAAATGCCGATAGCCTCTAGCCAATATTGGAATATGGTACATGGTAATTCACCAGAAGAAGTACAGCAGGACCTTGAAGGACTACAAACGATGAGAACTCTTGGTATATGGCTTTTTTAATTAAAAGTATTCAATTAGGTAAAAAGGAATTTGGATTACCGGAAAAAGAGGAGCATAAATTCACTAATTTTATTCGATAAAAAGTAAGACGACAGTATGGTAATGGATTTGTTCCCATATTGTTGTTTTTATTGTAGATTGTGAAGTTCTTTAGTAAGCAAGGCTAAATTATCAATTGTTTTTTTATTAAGAAAGTGTTCAATTTTCTCAACTTGTTCTAGTTCGTTATGACTGTTATTGAGTAGACAGAGAAAGTTATTTAATACCTGATGACGATATATAAAATATTCACCCCATTGTTTACCTAATTCAGTTAACGTGATAATTACATATTTTTGATATTCTAAAAAGCCTTCTTGACTTAATTTAGTTACCATTTTAGAGGCGGATGAGGGTCTAACATTAAGATTATTGGCCAATTCGTTGATTCTAACGAAGGGTTGTTTTTCTTTTAAGCGAATGATCATTTCTAAATAATCTTCCATTGAAGAAGTTAAGTTACTGTCATTATTCAATTGATAGCCCTTGAAAGTAAAATAGGCATTTTCATCGTTATTCATTTTTTCTCCTTTTTAGTAACGCTTTACTAGTAATTTAATATTATAGTATTAGGAAACAAAGTTTCCTTAATCTAATATACGATGAGGAGAAATTTATTATGATAGAAAATAGATGTTTAAATGATTTACAAATGGGTGAAGTAGGAGTGATTACTTCATTAATGGCACAAGGGAGTATTAAAAGAAGACTTTTAGATATTGGCTTAGTTGATGATACGGAAGTACAATGTATTTTGAATAGTCCAAGTCAAGATCCTAAAGCTTTTTTGATCAGGGGTGCAGTAATTGCTTTACGGAATGAAGATTGTCAAAATGTTTTAATTAGAAAAGATGATGTGAATTATGGGCTTAACTAACAAATCTACAGGAATTAATGCAAGTGAGACAAAGTTAGTAATAAAAAAACAAAGTAGAAATGATAAAGTTGTTGCCATTGCAGGTAATCCTAATGTTGGAAAAAGCACTGTTTTCAATGGGCTAACAGGCCTTCATCAACATACTGGTAACTGGCCTGGTAAAACAGTTACTAATGCTCAAGGCTATTGTCGAGGAAAAGAAAATTCATATGTTTTAGTAGATATTCCTGGGACATATTCATTATTAGCACATTCAGCGGAAGAAGAAGTAGCACGTAATTTTATTTGCTTTGAGCATCCCGATGTAATTGTTGTTGTATGTGATGCAACTTGTTTAGAACGTAACTTAAATTTAGTAATTCAGACAATTGAAATTCATACAAATGTAATAGTTTGTGTTAATTTGTTAGATGAAGCTAAGAAAAAAGGAATTGATATTGATCTTGAGCAATTATCATCTTGCTTGGGAGTTCCTGTAATTGGGATTACTGCCAGAAAAAAGACAGATTTGCATAAAGTTATTGATTCTTTAGATCAAGCAATCGATAGACCAGTTAATTACAAATCCTTAATAGCTTATAGTGATATTTTATTACAAGCAATAAGAATTGTTGAGGAAGTATTGCAAAAGAAAGTAACTACTTCTTTAAGTTATCAGTGGCTTAGCTTAAGATTGATTGAAAACGATCCTTCCTTAATGATTGAAATGTCAAATCAATTAGGACTGGACTACGATGATCAAGAGCTTAAAGAAGCTATCGACCAAGCAAATGAATTATTAGCACAACATGATATAAATAAGGATAATTTACAAGACAAGATTGTTGTTTCATTTATTCACAGTGCTCATTTGATTTGTCAAAAAGTGGTTCACTATCAAAAGCAAGATTATAATCAAAGGGATCGTCAGATAGACAAGATTTTAACAAATCGCTGGACGGGATATCCAATCATGATTTTATTACTTGCTTTAATATTTTGGATAACTATAACAGGGGCAAACTATCCATCGCAGTGGTTATCGGATTTCTTATTTGGATTAGAAGTACCTTTTAATCAGTTCTTTCATTTTATTGGGACGCCGTTATGGCTTAGTGATATGCTTGTATCTGGGGTATATAGGGTGTTAGCTTGGGTTGTAAGTGTTATGCTGCCACCAATGGCAATCTTTTTTCCATTGTTTACTTTGATGGAAGATTTAGGCTATTTACCAAGAATTGCTTTTAATCTTGATCATGCATTTAAAAAATGCAGCGCTTGTGGTAAACAAGCTTTAACGATGTGTATGGGATTTGGATGTAATGCTGCTGGAATAGTAGGATGTCGGATTATTGATTCACCACGAGAGAGATTAATTGCAATGATTACTAATAATTTTGTGCCATGTAATGGTCGTTTTCCAACCTTGATAGCAATCTTAACAATGTTCTTTATTGGAACCGAAGCAACTATGCAAAATTCTCTATTATCAGCAATATTTTTAACAATGTTAATTGTTTTAGGAATAACTATGACTTTGATTATTTCAAAGTTATTATCTAAAACTATATTAAAGGGAGTCCCATCTTCATTTACTTTAGAATTACCACCATATCGTAAACCTCAAGTTGGCAAAGTGATTGTTAGATCAATTTTTGACCGAACATTATTTGTTTTATCTCGAGCTGTGGCAGTAGCTGCTCCTGCTGGTCTTATTATTTGGTTAATGGCAAACATTAGTGTTGATGGTATGACAATTTTAAATATTACTTCTAATTTTCTGGATCCCTTTGCTAAATGCATTGGTCTAGATGGCGTTATTTTGTTAGCATTTATTTTAGGGTTTCCCGCTAACGAAATAGTAATTCCTATCATGATTATGGCATACCTCGCTAGTGGTAGTTTGATTGAAATGGATAATTTAGTAATGTTAAAAAGTTTATTAGTAGAAAATGGCTGGACGTGGATCACTGCAATTAATGTAATGTTATTTTCATTAATGCACTGGCCTTGTTCGACAACACTTTTAACAATAAAAAAAGAAGCTAATAGTTGGAAATGGGCGATTGTATCTTTCTTAGTTCCAGCTGTAAGCGGAATCATAATTTGTTCTATCTTCACTATGTGTGCTAATCTGTTTATCTAAATGATTTTTAATAATAATGAAATTGAACCTCTTAGTTGGATTTCCAACTAAGGGGTGAACTATATAAAGATGATATATGGTTTTATTGAGATAAATAGCTATAGATGATATGATATTAAAAGACAGGGGTGGAGAATATAAATGACACGTCCAAATTTTAATGATATTCAAAGTTTTGATGAATTTAAACAGTATTATTGGTATCGTGATGAACTAAAACAAATTTGTAAAGAACACGGAATTACTCATACAGGTACTAAAACGGAACTGAATGATAATATTAAAGCCTATTTTAATGGTGAAATAATTAAACCAGTAAAACGAATGAAAATAAGGAAGCAAGATGTGCCTTTAACCTTAGAAACAAAATTATTAGAATGTGGCTTTGTTCTTAATGGACGTTTTCGTGAATTCTTTGGCGAAATTACAAAAACACCTAATTTTAAGTTCACCGCAGATATGGCAACTGCATTGAGAAGGGTTCGAAGTGAGGGGAATGTTAATTTCACGCTCAAGGATCTTTTAGATGTGTATTATGGAAAAAGTGATTATGCTAAATATGACAATTCAGCTTGTCAGTGGAATCAGTTTTTAAAAGATTTTTGTCGTGATGAAAATAATAAAATTTATTATAATAAATTGAAAGCTGCTTCGATATTGTGGAAGGTTATTAGAGATCAGCCAGGAAAGAAAGTATATTCAGCTTCATTATTAAAGAAACATCAAGCTTTGCTAAGACAATATAAAGGGGAAAATAAATGATAAGAGAAATAGTTAGTGATCAATTTAGACTAAGTCAAAAATCACTTCCAGCTACTAAAGAGGATTTACCGGTTGTTCAAGATTTATTAGATACGATTATAGCTCATGCTACAGGTTGTGTAGGAATGGCAGCTAATATGATTGGTATCAATAAAAATATTATCATTGTAAACGATGATGGTAATTATTTAGTAATGTTAAATCCAGAAATTATAAAAACTATGGGACGTTTATATGAAACAGAAGAAGGATGTCTATCACATATTCGAGTGAAAAAGACAAAGCGATACGAAAAGATAAAAGTAGCATATTATGATGTTGATTTCAAAAAGAAAATAAAAACTTTTAGTAATTATACAGCTCAGATCATTCAACATGAAATAGATCATTGTAATGGAATTTTAATTTAATTAAAGAAGTAAAAGGAATGATATAATTGCAGTTTACTATATAAATATTTAATGGTAATTTTAAATATGATTATGCGCCAAAATGATGATGGAAGGATTATTGTAATTCATTCAGTTGTAATGAAAGATATTTCAGCATATTCTGTTATTGGAGAGAATTCGGCTCATTTTAGACAAGAATGTTTTGGTAATGAAATGATCGAATTGTTGGGATGGTTAAAATGATAAGATTATGAATAAGAAAAACTATGTGATCTCTCCCTTTATTACGTAAGGAAGATTTAGGTGAAGTAAAAAAGAGAGTTTATAAAATTATTAATGGTGAAATCGATGGAAATTAGAAAATATCAGTCTTCGGATTTAAAAGTAATTTGTGAATTGTTTTATGAAACGATTAATACAATAAATAGATATGATTACAATAATGATCAAATCAAAGTATGGTCAAATCGGAGTAATTTTCTGCTGACTCAAGATGACTTTTTTAACTCTATGTATACTCTTGTAGCTGTTGAAAATGAAAAGGTTTTGGGTTATGGTAATATTGATAAGAGAGGTTATTTAGATCATTTATACGTACATAAAGATTATCAAGGAAAACAGATTGCAACAAAGCTATGTGATAAGTTAGAACAGTATTGTAAAGATGTAAAAAGTTTAACAGTTCATGCTTCCATAAGTGCTAAGCCTTTTTTTGAAAAAAGAGGATATAAAGTTATTAAAGAACAGTCAGTCAAAGTGGATAATGTTTATTTAACTAATTATTTGATGGAAAAGACTAGATAATTTGATTTAGCAGTTTAAGATGCCGTTAGGCATCTTTTAATTCGTGATAGATTATTGATTATGAGATAATATAATTAGATTGAGGATATGGATAGTGATTGTCTTTGTTTTAGAATTAACTAAGGATGGTAAAGTAATCAAGCAAGGTAATTTTACTTACAAAATTAGAATATCTTTGTTTTGTTATGATTAGCAATATATACTTATATCGATAAAGGAGTAATTTGAAAAATGAGAATTTGAGTCAAATGGTCTTTTTAAGATATATTTTTATGATGAAGAATCGTTAAGTGATAGAAATGATGAATCAGCTAATTAGGGTGTTATAATAAATTAAATTGTTTAAAGACTATTTTAATCAGGATTAAAAGGAAAGGGGGATTACTGAAGATTTTGGAATTTATTATCAACAAATTATAAGAATAGAGAAAAGTCGTGATGCAATTGCATCATCAGCTAATTCTTTGGATCGGCTCAATATTGTTACAGAGCAAAAAGATTTTTATATTTCTTTACAAAATAATGATCTATTTATTAGTCAAATTAGAAAATTTAAAAGAGAGTTACAGTATAAATAATTTTAATAAAGAAA
>OBVN01000277.1_pt1 | contig 20329 bp, 17 predicted proteins | sample 1476171 | NCBI WGS metagenome assembly OBVN01 (sample SAMEA2580014, study PRJEB22360) | human gut metagenome | biome: human gut; feature: human-associated habitat; material: faeces | place: Denmark | collected 2008/2010
CTTTGCTTTCCGCGGCTTAAGTACGAATGAACTCATCGCAACCGGTGCGGCAGGCGGTCTTGCTGCCGCATTTAATGCCCCTTTAGCTGGCGTAATTTTTGCTATTGAAGAACTTGGTCGCGGCGTGATGTTGCGCTGGGAAAGACGCGTATTGCTCGGTGTATTAGCAGCTGGTTTTATTTTAGTGGCGATTCAAGGCAATAGCCCTTACTTTCCTGTTTATAAGGGCGCGACCTCTATTCCTTATTTATATCTTTGGCTTGCAATTTGTGGCGTAGTTTGTGGTGTATTGGGCGGTATATTTGGGCGACTCCTTGCCAAAGGATTAGCAGGACTTTCTCCAATCAAATGGCGTGACTGGATCCGTAAACACCCTATTTATATTGCCTTATTACTTGGTTTAGTGTTGGCTGCTCTGGGCACCTACAGCGAAGGACAAACCTATGGAACAGGTTATGATGTTGTCGCCAGAGCATTAGAAGGACAGCTCGTTTCGCCTGAAGTGGGGATACTAAAACTCTTCGCAACGGTTATGACGTATTGGAATGGCATCGCAGGTGGAATTTTTACACCGTCTCTCACCACTGGTGCGGGTATCGGCACCATGTTATGGGAAATCAGTAACGGCATGGTCGATCAACGTTTCTTGGTCATTTTATGTATGGCCGCCTTTTTAGCTGGCGGCACACAATCGCCGGTAACAGCCAGCGTAGTGGTGATGGAAATGACTGGGGCTCAACCCGTGCTGATTTGGCTCTTGATTTCCAGTATCATTGCCTCCATAATTTCGCGCCAATTTAGTCCAAAACCTTTTTACCACTTTGCGGCTGGACGTTTCCGCCAACGAATGCAGGAACAACAAGCAGAAGATCTTCGCCGTAACGAGATTCAAGAGAAATAAAATATGTCAGAAAACCAACCGCACTTTTACCGTGGCCGCTTTTCCGTTGCGCCGATGTTAGATTGGACGACACGCCATTGTCGCTATTTTCATCGCCAATTTAGTAAACATGCGTTGCTTTATACCGAAATGGTTACGGCTCCCCCGCCATTATTCATGCGAAATACGATCATTTAGATTTTGATTTGCAAGAAAACCCAGTTGCCCTACAACTTGGCGGAAGTGATCCCGCACAACTTAAACATTGTGCCAAATTAGCGGAAGAAAGAGGCTATCATGAAATTAATCTGAATGTCGGCTGCCCTTCCGATCGCGTGCAAAATGGTATGTTTGGTGCTTGCTTAATGGCAAAAGCAAATTTAGTAGCAGAATGTATTGCAGAAATGCAACGTGTCGTGAATATTCCTGTCACCGTGAAAACGCGTATTGGAATTGATGATTTAGATAGCTATGAATTTCTCTGCGACTTTATCAAAAAAGTCCATCATGCAGGCTGCCAAGAATTTATTGTTCATGCACGAAAAGCCTGGCTTTCAGGATTAAGCCCAAAAGAGAATCGCGAGATTCCCCCTTTAGATTATGATCGTGTTTATCAATTGAAAAAAGACTTCCCGCAGTTGACCATTGCAATTAATGGCGGCATTAAAACCATCGAAGAAATGAAACATCATTTGCAATTTGTTGATGGCGTGATGGTTGGGCGTGAGGCTTATCAAAATCCGTCATTGTTGGGCTATATTGATCAAATGCTTTTTGATGCTAATGCGGAGATCGTCACACCAAGACAAGCGGTGGAAGCCATGTTCCCTTATATTGAAAAACAACTGAGCCAAGGTGTCTATTTAAATCATATCGTTCGACATATGCTCGGTGCATTTCAGAACTGTAAAGGGGCGAGACAATGGCGACGCTATTTAAGTGAAAATGCCTTTAAGCAAGGCTCAGGAATTGAAGTGGTTGAAAAGGCATTAAGCTTTGTGGAAACCAATTAAGTATAAAATATAAAGTGCGGTCAGAATTTAAAAGATTTTCTGACCGCACTTTTGTTTTCTGAGTATTTAATTAGCACTGATGTTTCTGACGATATGCCACTAAATCTTCAATCGTTAACACCGCATAACCAAATTTTTTCGCAAATTCGATAATTTCTGCAGCACGAGCCATGGTGCCATCATCATTCGTAATTTCACAAATCACACCAGCCGGTTTAAAACCGCTTAAACGTGCTAAATCAACTGAGGCTTCTGTATGACCACGACGTGCTAAAACACCACCTTCGGCAGCACGTAATGGGAAAACATGCCCAGGACGGTGAAGATCTGTCGGTTTTGCATGATCTGCAATTGCTGCTTTGATTGTGGTGACACGATCTTGTGCCGATACACCTGTTGATACACCTTCTGCCGCTTCAATCGTCACGGTAAAAGCGGTTTTATTCACGCTATTGTTATGCTCAACCATCGGTGGCAAATCAAGCTGTTTGCATCGTTCATCGGTGATACATAAACACACGATACCGCTGCCATAACGAATAAGTTTTGCCATTTGTTCTGGGGTAATGGTTTCTGCTGGGAAAATTAAATCGCCTTCATTTTCGCGATCTTCATCATCCAATACTAATACGCCATTACCTTGTTTGAATGCGTTCAATGCGTTAATTACCCGTTCTTCGCCGGTCGCACCAAATGCAGATAAAATTGACTGATTCATCGTAATTTCCTTTGTTGTTACGTTAAAATTAACCAGAATCAGGGCTGAGAAATGCAAATAAATAGAACGGAATTGGGAACCCAATCCGTTTTATTCTCTTTCATCCAGACTATACTGTCGGCTTTGGAATTTCACCAAATCTGCTAACCTTAAAAGTACAAAGCGAAACAATTTTGTAAAACGCAATCAAAATTGACCGCACTTTTAAGTGCTCGTGGGCTGTCACCACCGGTAGGGAATTCCACCCTGCCCTGAGAATGCAGGTCGTAGTATAACGTAAAATGTCGCTGTAAAAAATCATTCAATGAAAAATGTTTTTATTTGCACAAAGATTGCATAAAATAGGACTATTCAGCCACCTCGCAGTGGCCATTTAGCGAAGGATACATTATGTCGAACAAACACGATAAAAAAGTGGGTGTGATTTTTGGGAAATTCTACCCTGTTCACACTGGCCATATTAATATGATTTATGAAGCATTCAGTAAAGTGGATGAGCTTCACGTGATTGTCTGTAGCGATACCGAACGGGATTTAAAACTGTTCTATGATAGTAAAATGAAACGTATGCCGACGGTACAAGATCGCCTTCGCTGGATGCAACAAATCTTTAAATATCAAAACGATCACATTTTTATTCATCACTTAGTTGAAGATGGCATTCCAAGTTACCCAAATGGTTGGCAAGCTTGGAGTGACGCAGTAAAAAATCTATTTGAAGAAAAACAATTTACCCCGACGATAGTATTTAGCAGTGAGCCACAAGACAAAGCACCATACGAAAAATACTTAGGACTCGAAGTTTCTTTAGTGGATCCTGACCGCTCTTTCTTTAATGTATCTGCGACAAAAATTCGCACTACACCTTTCCAATATTGGAAATTCATTCCGAAAGAAGTCCGTCCATTCTTTGCAAAAACCATTGCCATTTTGGGTGGTGAAAGCAGCGGTAAAAGTGTGTTAGTCAGCAAACTGGCTGCCGTATTTAATACTACTTCTGCATGGGAATATGGTCGGGAATATGTCTTCGAAAAATTAGGTGGCGATGAGCAAGCCATGCAATATTCTGACTATCCACAAATGGCACTAGGTCACCAACGCTATATTGATTATGCCGTACGTCACGCCCATAAAGTAGCGATTATTGATACCGATTTCATTACCACGCAGGCTTTTTGTATTCAATACGAAGGCAAAGCGCATCCTTTCCTCGATTCCATGATCAAAGAATACCCGTTTGATGTGACTATTTTATTGAAAAACAATACAAAATGGGTGGATGATGGCTTACGTAGTCTAGGCAGCCAAAAACAACGTCAACAATTCCAACAATTATTGAAGAAATTGTTAGATAAATACAAAGTGCCTTACATTGAAATTGAATCGCCAAGTTATTTAGATCGTTATAACCAGGTCAAATCTGTTGTGGAAAAAGTGTTAAATGATGAAGAACTTGATGGTTTACAGCATACTAAACGCACATTGACCAACGAGAAATAAAATGATTTTATTCGCAGGCGATCCACACGGAAGTTATGAACATCTTTATCCTTTCGTGCAAAAAAATGACAATGTAGCCCTAATTATTTTGGGCGACTTGCAACTTTCTTCGCCTGATGAATTAGATAAACTCGCACAACATTGTGATATTTGGTTTATTCATGGCAATCATGATAGCAAAACCGTTGCTGCATTTGAGGCGATTTGGGGGACACATTGGAAATCGCGTAATTTGCATAATCGTGTTGTTGAAATTCAAGGACAACGCATTGCCGGCTTAGGTGGCGTATTCCGTGGACAAATCTGGATGCCACCCAATAAACCGATGTATTTTGACCCTATCCATTATTGCCAATATAGCCCTCAAGAAAAAATTTGGCGTGGCGGTGTACCATTGCGTCATCGCACGTCTATTTTCCCTTCTGATATTGAAGTCATTGAAAACGAGCAAGCCGATATTCTGATTTGCCATGAAGCACCGAAACCCCATCCAATGGGATTTCGTGTGATTAATCAACTCGCAGAAAAATTAGGGGTAAGACACGTTTTCCATGGACATCACCACGATAACGTCGAGTACAAAACAAATTTTCCTTATAAAATCACGAATGTCGGTTTTAGAAGTATCACAGACATACAAGGAAATTATTTATTAAAAACCGTTGATGATCGCGAAAAATGATCAAATAAAGAATTAATTATTTTTGATAAAAAGAAAAATTTGAAGAGAGAAGATGGCGCACCCGAAAGGATTCGAACCTTTGACCGCTCGGTTCGTAGCCGAGTACTCTATCCAGCTGAGCTACGGGTGCGTAGTGATGTTTTATTCTTCGTGACCATTTTAACTGATAGAGTCGATTTAAAATGGCGCACCCGAGAGGATTCGAACCTCTGACCGCTCGGTTCGTAGCCGAGTACTCTATCCAGCTGAGCTACGGGTGCAGAATAATAAAACTAAAAACAAATGGCGGTGAGAGAGGGATTCGAACCCTCGATGGAGTTTTTGACCCCATACTCCCTTAGCAGGGGAGCGCCTTCAGCCTACTCGGCCATCTCACCACAATCGGTTTGTGGGCGGTATAATACGTTTTTTTGAAAATAAGTCAAATTATTTTTTGTAAAAGCCGTTTTGGTTGCTTGATTTATCTACATTTTGCATAAATAAAGTGCGGTTGAAAAAACAAATAAATTTCCCACCGCACTTTAACGTAAATCATCTCTAGCCTTTTAAAATTGCCCGTAGACGATCGAGCTGACTAGAAGTTTGTTGTTGCTTCTGTTCTACCGTTAATTTTGGCTTATCTTTTTCCCATTGCACATCATCTTGTGGTAACTCTGCCAAGAAACGGCTAGGCTCTGGGCGAATTAATTCACCAAACTGACGTCGTTCACGACAAAGAGAAAAAGTCAGCGTTTGTTGTGCTCGAGTAATGCCCACATAGGCTAGACGGCGCTCTTCCTCTACATTATCTTCATCAATACTGGTTTGATGAGGCAAAATCCCCTCTTCCATACCGATTAAATACACATGGGGAAACTCTAAGCCTTTGGAGGCGTGCAATGTCATTAATTGCACTTGATCGCTCTCGTCATCATCTTCACCTCGCTCCATCATATCGCGCAAGGTTAAACGGGTAACCACTTGATTTAAATTCATCGGCTCATTCACCTCATCGCCTTTGAGCATATCCTCTACCCAGCTAAACAAGGTTGCCACGTTTTTACTCTGCATTTCAGCAGCTTTCGGACTGGTGGCATACTCATACAAATATTCTTCATAATGCAATGAAGAAAGTAAAGAACGCACAGCGGTTTCAGGATCGGAACGTAAACTTTGATCGTTCAACTCGACAATCCAACGACCAAATTTTTGCAAGGCATCATAGGCTTTTGGTGTAACACGTTGTATCAGTTCAAACTCAAAAATCGCTTCAAATAAGCTGATATGTTTTTCCTGTGCCAACTCGCCTAGTTTTTGTAATGTTGCAGTACCAATTTCCCGTTTTGGTGTATTCACGATACGCAAAAAAGCCGCATCATCATCTTGATTCACCACCAAACGCAAGTAAGCCATCATGTCCTTAATTTCAGTGCGAGAGAAAAAAGACGTCCCGCCAGAAATTTTGTACGGAATGCGGTTTTGCATCAGTACTTTTTCCAATAGACGCGATTGATGATTCCCCCGATACAAAATCGCATAATCCTTGAATTTGGTTTTACGGCTAAAACGATGGGCAATCAATTCCGCTACAATCCGTTCTGCTTCATGCTCTTCATTTTTCGCTTCAATGACTTGCAGTTTTTCACCTTCGCCCAAGTTAGAAAACAGTTTTTTATCGAACACGTGCTCGTTGTTATCAATCAAAATGTTGGCACAATGCAAAATACGATGAGTAGAACGATAATTTTGTTCTAATTTGATGACTTGCAAACGCGGAAAATCATCACGCAAGCGCACCATATTTTGCGGTCGAGCGCCTCGCCAAGAATAAATGGATTGGTCATCATCACCCACTACGGTAAAGCAAGCTCGCTCGCCGACGAGTAATTTGATGAGCTCATATTGGCTAGTATTGGTATCTTGATATTCATCCACCAACAGATAGCGGATTTTCTCCTGCCATTTTGACCGCACTTCTTCGTTCTGCCTGAAAAGTAAGGTTGGCAACATAATCAAATCATCAAAATCCAACGCATTATAAGCACGGATTTGCGCCGCATAACGCTCATAACATTTTGAAAAGGTTTGATATTTGGCATCTTTCGCTAAGGCATAAGCCTGTTTTGGCGAAACCAAATCATTCTTCCAATTGGAAATAACCGAGATTAATTCTCGCAATAAATCCTTATCTTCCTGGAGCACATCTGCCGTCAGTTCTTTGAGTAGGGCAAGTTGATCGTGCTCATCAAACAAGGTCATATTCGATTTAAAGCCTAAAGCTTTATATTCCCGTTTGATAATGTCGAAACCTAAGGTATGGAAAGTGGAAACAATCAATCCTTTGGATTTTTCTTTACCAATGGAATGGGCTACACGCTCTTTCATTTCACGAGCGGCTTTGTTGGTAAAGGTCACAGCGGCGATCTGTTTAGGTAAATAACCACAGTGTTCAATCAAATGAGCAATCTTATTGATGATCACACGAGTTTTGCCAGAGCCTGCACCAGCCAGCACCAAACAAGGTCCGCTGACATATTCGACAGCCTGTTGTTGTTGAGGATTGAGTTTCATATCTTAATGCAAATTAATTTGACCACGCATAAGGCAATAATGCGGTATCTAATAAAAATGACAGTGGCAAATCTAAAATAGGTAAGCCCCATTTTTGTGCCATCTCTAAATCATAAGCCGCACCCGCGTAAGGTGTGTATTTCTCCGATGGATCGATTAATTTCACCACCGTACCACAACCAGTTAACGCTAAAAGTGCGGTTAAAATTAGAAGTGTTTTTTTCATTCACGACGTGCTTTTAAGGCTAAATAGACGGCTTCCGGCACCAGTTCTTTCACATCCCCATGGTGCAAATAAATTTCTCGTACAATCGTGGAAGACACAAACGCCCATTTTTCTGTTGGTGGGAAAAACAAACTATCCACACCATCGGTTAATAAACGGTTTAACGCGGCCAGTTGTAATTCATATTCGAAGTCCGTCGTTGTACGCACGCCACGAATAATTGCGGTAATCTTTTTCGCTTTGATTTCATTCGCGAGTAAATCAGAGAATCCAAATACTTCCACATTGGGTAAATGAGCGACCGATTGACGCACCAGCTCAACGCGTTCTTCCAATGAGAACAATGGCTTTTTGCTCGGACTATTCGCAACCGCGACAAAAACTTTCGGAAAAATGACCGCACTTCGCGCAATGATATCTAAATGCCCGTTGGTAATCGGGTCAAACGTGCCAGGGTAAATTACGCTTGTCATTTATTGTTCTCCGAAATATTGGTTAAATAAGGATGAAGCAAATCTAAAAGACGCTGTAATGCGCCACGATTTTCGATTAATACCTCGTAGCCTGCATTGCCTAAACGTTGACGTGCCCCTTTCGAATTCAATAACTTACCAATAATCTCTGACAATGCTTTTTCTGTTGAGTTGATTTGCAACACACCTTGCACTTCTAAGAGCGAAGTAAAAACTTCAGGGAAATTGAAGGTATGCTTTCCACTCACAACGGGTAATTTAAATGCCAAAGGCTCTAAAGGATTATGTCCCCCATGTTTGACCAAACTTCCGCCAACAAACGCAATATCTGAAATTCCATACATCAACATCAACTCGCCCATGGTATCACCCAGAATCACTTGGGTATTTTCTGAAGGAATCTCCCCCGTTGAACGACGAATAAAGTTAAAGTTGGCTTTTTCAATTAAATCCGCCACAGGATTAAAACGTTCAGGATGACGAGGCACTAGCAATAACAGCAAGTTTGGATGTTTTTTCAGTAACAAATGATGCGCTTGTAAAATGAGTTCTTCTTCCCCTTCGTGCGTACTGGCGGCAATCCAAATCTGACGATCTTTCGCCCAGCTTTCATGAAGTGTTGCAATGTCTTTGAGTAATTCGTCACTGACCACAAGATCATATTTAATATTGCCAGTTAATTGCAGACGATCTTTCTCATAACCTAACTCTAAATAACGCTTTCCACTGATACTATCTTGTGGTGCAATCAAGCTGATTTGAGAAAGCATATACTGCAAGTGTTGTTTGACTTTGCCATAGCGTCTAGCTGAACGTGCAGAAAGGCGTGCATTCGCCACAATGAAAAGAATATTTCTATGAGCCAAACAATCAATCAAATTCGGCCAAAGCTCCGTTTCAATCACAATGAATACTTTAGGCTGAATAAAATCAATAAAACGATTGATGACACAAGGTAAATCGTAGGGCAAATAACAATGCGTCACAGTTTCCCCGAACGCAGCTTTTACGCGTTCAGAGCCTGTTGGCGTGACCGTTGTAAACGTGATCGGTAAATTCGGGTATTCCTTCTGAATACGTTTTACTAGCGGCGTAGCGGCGATCACTTCCCCTACCGATGCAGCATGAATGACGATCCCATCTTTTGCAGGCTTAACAAGATTCGCATAAATACCATATCGCTCACCTAAACGCTTGCGATAATTAGGGGCCTTAAGACTTCGTAGCAACATGAAGAACAACACAAAAGGCTGAATCAGATACATCAGGCTGGTATAAAAAAAACGCCACATAAAATAAATTCGGTTATACTTACAAAAACTTCGGCTAGTATAACAAAAAAAGGATCAAAATATGCCAACAATTAGCGTTGCCATGATTGTCAAAAATGAAGCAGCAGATCTTGCTCAATGTCTTGATACTGTAAAAGATTGGGTAGATGAAATCATTATCGTCGATTCAGGTAGTACTGATAACACCCAAGAAATCGCGGAACAATATGGTGCAAAATTTTATTCACATCCTGATTGGCCGGGTTTTGGCAAACAACGCCAACGCGCACAACAATATGTCACCAGTGATTATGTTTTGTGGTTAGATGCCGATGAACGTGTCACACCGAAACTGCGTGAATCCATTCAACAAGCCGTTCAACAAGATGCACCAAATACGGTTTATGATATTCCTCGTGTGAGTGAAGTGTTTGGACGTGAAATCCGTCATTCAGGTTGGTATCCGGATTATGTGGTGCGTTTATATCGTACAAATTATGCGGGCTATAATGATTCACTCGTACATGAAAAAGTGGTTTATCCTGAAAACACGAAAGTACAGAAATTAACTGGAGATCTGGAGCATTTTACCTATAAAAGCATTCATCACTATTTGGTAAAATCCGCGGGCTACGCCAAAGCCTGGGCAGATCAACGCCAAGCCAAAGGTAAAAAAGCGACCTTATGGCAAGGTGTTAGTCATGCCATCGGGTGCTTTGTCAAAATGTACATTTTAAAAGCCGGTTTCTTAGATGGAAAACAAGGTTTCCTGCTGGCGGTACTTTCAGCCCACTCCACCTTTGTGAAGTATGCTGATTTATGGGAAAGAGAGCAGAAATAAATTATTTCAAATATTGTCAATAATAAAAAAGTTGGATTCTTTTGAAATCCAACTTTTTTACATTTAGAAACTTTTACCCACTTCAATAAAGACTTGGTTTTTATCATATGAATAAATCGCCATATTACTTTTCGTTTTACTATACGACCAAGTGACTTTTGGTGTAAAGCCAGCATAGTGGAATTGTTTATGCCAAAGAGAAACAGAAGCACTATATTCGTTATTGCGCTGTTTCATACCTATAAACGATTGTTCAAGATAATTACGTTTTGCATAACCAAGTGTTGTACTGGTTGTAATACCGAGTGGCCACTCTTGTCCCCAAGTTAAACGGGTACCAATTCGATTGTAAGCATTTGATCTGTCAGCTGCATATTTCTTTGTTAAATCTAATGAAATTGACCAGAATTGGGTTGAGCTAGGAATAAACATCAATGAATTCGTTAAAGAATGCACTGCACCATTGTAATTTAATTTATCAACTTCTTTTCTATAACGCTCATAACCAAAGTTATAAAATGCAGAATATTTAAAGTTTTGGCTTAACCAATATCCCATTGATAAACTTGCGCCATAAGTATCAGTGTATTGTTTTAAGCTATCTCCGCCATTTAAACCACCACCATACCAACGCTTGTTAATATAGGGTGTCACTTGCACATTAAAACGTGCATCAGAATAACCATAGCCTAAACCAATATGTCCGATTAAATCATTATATTTTTTGTTATCCCAATAATATCTCGTATTAACACTGCTATCAAAAGCAACGTATTTTCCGTTAGATAAACTCCAACGTTTATCTGCACCAACAGACAAGCCAAGACCTTGACCTGTTTGACGAGGGGTATTATAGGTTACCTCGCCACTACCAACGGCCATCTTGGTCCCTTGTTTCGCAGAGTTTGCTAAGTTTTTATCATTTAAAAAAGTTGTTGAGAAAGAGAAATTCCAGTTTTCTTTGCTATCAATGACTTCAATAAATTTATCAAATACTGCAACATCTTGAGAGTTTTGAGTTGAAGCACGAAGTCTTTCAAACTGTGTTTTTGCTGCTTCGTATTCTTGATTATAGAACAAGGTTTCAGCAAGTTGATAGCGGATAAAATTATTTTCAGGGAAATCAGAAATAAGTTTACGGTATGAAGCAACGGATTTATTCAAATCCTCTTCTCTTTCAAGAATCGCCTTCGCCCAATCAATTAAAGAGCGATCTGCATTCGGAACAGATTCATAAATTTGGATATAAACAGGAAGAACCGCTTTATTTGGATTAACCAGCGCTTCTAAAAATAAACGTTCTAACAGGGCTGGATTTTCAGCTAACTGCTTTCCAGTAAATCTAGCAACACTATTACCTTGATTTTCTTGCGCCATCGCACTTTGCTCAGATAAACGCTGTTTTCTCAGCAAGTCTTCTTTGAGATTTTGTTGATTAATATTTGGCATGCTCGCTTCATTTTGCAATGGATCTCTTTCCTGTACAGGTGCAGGAGAAGTCTGAGCATAAGTCGGTAATGCAATACTTGCAAGTGTCAGTAATAATGTTGATTTTTTCATAAACCCTCAACGATAGAAAAAAACAGCCCATTTTCATGGGCTGTCTGAATATTAAATATAACTCAAAAAATTATTTTGCGTTATTTGCGTCTGTACTTTCACCCCAAGCTGGAACTGGAGCTGGAGTAACTACAGCTGGTGCAACATATGGAGTATTTTGTACTTTAGCACCGAATGATGCACCCCAGTTGTTCGCAGTGTCATTACTTGCAATCACACCACCTAACTCTTGTGCTTGTGCACCGTATAAGCTAGCTTTTAACACACCTTCATCACCGTTGTGTTTAGTTGCGCTACCAGAAATGCTACCGTTGTTAGCTAAGGTACCATTAAATTTAGCTAACTCAACATTGTGCGGTATAACTTTTTGTTGAGTATTAGTTTCTGTCCATACATTGTATAGGTTACCAGTTACATTTTTGCTTGCTAAATCAATGTCAGCTGCAACGTGGGTACCACTTACTAATGCGTATTCCGCACCTAAAGCATTTGGAAGACCTGATTTATCTTCATAGTCTTTGTCTAGGTTGTAAGTAACTGCGTGACCTTGGTAGTGTAATTTACCCGCTGCTGCTTCAGAACCGAAGTAAACATTTTTAAGATCGCTTGCTAAAGTTGCGCTGTATGGAGTGTTGTTTACACCACGGTAGAAGTAGTTATCTTCTGTACCGTCTTGACCATGTAGACCATAGCTAGCTACTTTTGTACCGTATTGAGCTACATCTTTACCATCTTTAAGATCTGCTTCTTGTACTGCGTGTAATTTAGAAGTTACACGACCGTATTGAACATAGTTCAATTTAGAACCTGCGGTATATTTACCATCAGCATCTTTTGCTGTGAATGGTGCATTCGCTAATACAGTATCACCATCTGCGATATTTTTCTCTTCAGAGTTACCTGCAACGAAAGTTCTGTGACCATACACTTCAGCTACAGAAGAGCGTAAACGCTCATCCGTACGAGCATCTTTAGTATCAACTACATTTTTACCTTCAGCTTTATGAGTATAGTTTAAACGATTCTCTTCGTAAACATATGCTTTACCATCTGTATCGTTTTCACCCATAGACGCTGTTTTAGTTGCTGATTCACCATCTACACGACCACGACTTGTATCTTTTGTAGTACCATTCATGTAGATGTGTTTTAAAACATGCTCACCAGATGTGTTAGCTGTATTACCACGGAAGTCAAAATCTTCTAAGTAAGCTTGTTTTGCTTGAGTGTTTACAGAACCATCAGCGTTTAATGGAACTGCTACAACGATAGTATCTAAGCTTGGGTGTAATTCAACTGTCATGTTAGTTGGAGCAACAGAAGATTTGCTGTTAGTTTCTACACCTTCACCAACGTTTAAGTTAGATTGAGTTTTCTTAACAAATTTAGCACCAACATCAACTGTTTTTGCAACTAATGCTTCTGCAGCTGCTGCTTTTTCTGCTGCTGCTTTTTCTGCTGCTGCTTTTTCTGCTGCTGCTTGTTGAGCTGCTGCTTGTTGAGCTGCTGCTTGTTTAGCTGCTTCATCATTGTTGCTGCTACCGCCGCTAGAACCACATGCTGCTAATACCGCTGCACACGCTACTGTTAAACTAAATTTAATAAATTTGTTGTTTTTCATAATGTATGTAACCTTATAAAATTGGTTAGCCAATAGACTTATGCTATTACACGCTTGTGTTATAGCACCTTTTGTATACAAAAGGCTAATAAAAGCCTTTCTGGGCGAATTCTAACAAAAGGAAAATAACGTTGCAACCTTGAAATGTCATATTCTTACCTCTTTTATCAACATTTAAGGTAATTTTTTTGTAAATTTACGTAAATTTCTTTAAGTTTACATATAACAATATATCAACACTTCTTCTATATATTATTATCTTGGCACGCCCCGTAATAAAGGGATTGGCTCAAACGGCGCGACTGAAGTTGGCGCAGGAATATCATTAAAAATTAAGATAAATGGTTTAGGTGGCAAGATTTTTTCATTTCGCCATAAGCTTCCCATACCCACCAATTGAATATCATCGGGTAAATTTTTTATTCCCGATTTTAATACCGCTACGGTATTTGGACGAGGGTGACCAATAGCAATGGCTGTGCCATGTTTACGTGCATATTGAATGGCGTTCTGAAATTGGCGTTGCACATCTACTAAATTATCGCTGTCATCTAAAAAGATATGGCGATCTAATACACGTACGCCTTGTTCTTTTGCTATTTTTCCCGCAACTGATTTTCCGATAGTACGGCTATCTAAAAAGAATAAATGCTGCTCTCGAAGTGCGGTCATTAAATAAGTCATTAATGTGGCATCGGCCGTGGCTGCACTACCCATATGATTATTCATGCCGATAGCATTTGGCACAATAGATTTAGCTTTTTTCACTCGCTCATTCACTTGTGCTTCGGACAACCCTAACGTTAAGCCGCCTTCCTCAATTTTAATATTGCTGACCGGCTGCATCGGCATATGAATAAGAATATCGTGATTTTGCGCTTTCGCTTGCTGATTGCGAATTTTTGCATAGGGCGCAGCAGGAATGATGGCGACAGAGATTTCCTTTGGCATTGCTAAAATTTCTGCATCTTCTTTCGGATGATAGCCAATATCATCAATCACAATAGCCAGTTTACCTTGTGCAAAACTAAAAGCAGAGAAAAGAGCGGTTGAAAAAATAATCGTATTTTTGACCGCACTTTGAAAGAATGTTGCCATTATTTAATCCACCCAGCTGGATTCACAGGTACCCCTTTACGGCTGATACCAAAGTAAAGCGCTGGTTTAGAGAGTTCACCTGTATTCCCCACTTGTGCAATGGTTTGTCCCGCAGACACCAGCTGACCTTGTTTCACAAATACCGCTTGGTTGAAACCATACAGACTCAAGTCACTGTCGCCGTGCTTCACAATCACCATATAACCATAGCCATTAAGATGACCCGCTAAAATGACACGACCACTTGCAATGGCTTTTACCGCTGTACCCGTTGGTGCGCCGATAACCATACCTTTCCAGCGCACTTCGCCTGCTTGGATTGAACCAAAGGAATGCAATGTTGGACCGGAAACTGGACGACTGTATTGACGAGCTGCGGTACCTAAACCACTGGTGCTGTTAATCAACTTACGCTCTTGATCGGTTGGTTGATAAGGTTTTGATGTCCGTTTTTCTTCCGCTTGTTTTTTCTGCGCAAGGGCTTCACGCTCACGTTGTTCTTGTTGGCGAGCGGCTTGTTCTGCACGTTGAATTTCTTGGCGAAGGGCATTTTCATTCGCTTTCAACGTTTCCAGCTTATTCTGATCTTTCGTTAAGTTTTTGTTGAGTTCATTTAACGTAGATTGGCGTTCTTGTTGCGCTTTTTGTAATTCTTGCTGTTGTTTCTTTTGCGTAGAAAGTTGATCGCGATGATTTTTTTGTTGCCCTGAAATCGCTTCGCGTTGTTTCGCTAAATTCTCTTGTGTCGCTTTCAGATTGTTGATCATATCGATGCGAACTTGATTTAAGTGCTGATAATACACTTTCATGCGTTCCGCTTTTTTCGCATCTTCTGAAAGCATTCTTTCCAAGGTAGAAGGATTTACACCTGAACGATAAATGGCATCTATTTGCTTCGCGAGCTTCGCTTTTTGCAGGCGCTCTTGCTTTTCTAATTGTTTGATTTGCTTTTCGGTTTCCGCCATTTGCTTGCGAATTTCTTTTAAGCTTAATTCTGTTTCACGTAATTCACCGACAACGCTATTAATTTTGCTTTCTTGATCTTTAAGACTGGCTTGGAGTTTAGCTTGTGCGCGTTTTTGCTCGGCGATCTTCGATTCTTGTTGTTTAATTTGTTTTTGAATTTGAGTGAGGTCGTTGCCTTGCGCTAAAGATGAAAAGCCAAGCAGACCACAAGCCAAAAGTGCGGTCAGTTTTGCTAAGATTTTTTTTCTACGATTGCTTTGCTGCATACATCTAAACTTGAGAGAAATTAAGGGACAAATAAAGCTTAAATACTAGCATTATTTTTGAGTGGCTAAAAGTTTACAGGCGATTTTTTGCGAAAGATCAGTAAATGCCGCCTTTTTACTTTTAAACATAATGATTTTTTGCTATAACAGAGCCATTCATTTTTTTATTAATACTTAGGAGATCCTTATGGAATTAGTATTCATTCGTCACGGTTTCAGTGAGTGGAACGCAAAAAATTTATTCACCGGTTGGCGTGATGTAAATTTAACCGAGCGCGGCGTAGAAGAAGCAAAAGCAGCGGGTAAAAAATTGTTCGAGAAAGGCTATGAATTTGATATTGCCTTCACCTCTGTTTTAACTCGTGCAATCAAAACCTGTAACATCGTGTTAGAAGAATCTCACCAATTATGGATTCCTCAAGTGAAAAACTGGCGTTTAAATGAGCGTCACTACGGTGCATTACAAGGCTTAGATAAAAAAGCAACCGCAGAACAATACGGTGACGAACAAGTTCATATCTGGCGTCGTTCTTATGACATTTCTCCTCCAGATTTAGATCCGAAAGATCCAAACTCTGCACATAACGACCGTCGTTATGCAAACATCCCATCTGATGTTGTACCAAATGCAGAAAACTTAAAATTAACCTTAGAACGTGCATTACCATTCTGGGAAGATCAAATTGCACCAGCAATGCTTTCTGGTAAACGTGTTTTAGTGGTGGCGCACGGTAACTCACTTCGTGCATTAGCAAAACACATCATCGGTATTTCTGATGCGGAAATCATGGATTTTGAAATCCCAACCGGTCAACCGTTAGTGTTAAAACTTGACGATAAATTAAACTACGTAGAACACTACTATCTTTAATTTATAAATGATTTCAAAGTGCGGTTAATTTTGACCGCACTTTTTGTTTAAGGAGAATAACGGATGAAAAAATTACTCGCGGTGATTTTTGCTTTGTTACCTGTTTTGGCCTTTGCAGCATCGCCAAATCATACGGCAAAATCAACTCAAACCAAGTCAGTGAAAACGGCAGTTAAAAAAGTGGAAGCCAAGAAAGCCACTACGCCTAAAGTCGTAGCCAAAACTGCTAAAAAGCAAGCCGATGCCAAAAAAGCAGAAGCGAAAAAGCCAGCTAAAATTGTCGAAGCGAAAAAAGCGGTAACGAAAAAAGAAAAAATAAAAAATAAAACGACAAATAAAGCCGCTAAAGCAGAGCCGACAAAAACGAAAGGCAAACAGCCAGTAGAAAAAACTAAGCAAACTGCATTAAAAGACAAAAAGACGGTAGCGAAAAGCAAACAAAGTGTCGTTAAAGAATCAGCTAAACCTGAAAAAATGATTGCTAAAAAAACACCTGCGGTTAAAACCGAAGTGAAGAAAGCGGAACCCAAAGCTGTTGAAAAAGTGACTGAAAAGAAAGTAGATGCTGTCGCACAAAAAACAGCGAGTATGGTGACAAAATCCGTCGTCGTACCAAGATGTAATGATTCAAAAGTTTTTGCGGTATTATCTGATGCCTTCAAAAAACAAGGTGCAGCCACTCACACCCAAATGACAGTGAAACAAATCTCGCAAGCCCGAGAAACGCAATCTTATCCACAACAAGGCATTCGCAGCTGTAATGCGATAGTGGAAACCAACGGCGTTAAATATGTTACCGATTACAGCATTATCTTGAATGATAAAGGCTTTTTCGTGCAAGTTGAAAACGCACAACCCGCTCAACGTTTCTAATCTTAACGTGCGTTATTTAAATGAAGTTGTTTGAATAACGCACGCATTTCTTCTTCATTCAAACAGCGATATTCACCATTGACCAATCCATCAAGTGTTAAATGGCTCATTTGATAACGGATAAGTCGTAATGTCGGAAAGCCGATATGTGCCGTCATTCTACGTACTTGTCGATTACGCCCTTCACTAATTTTAATTTCCAACCAGCTTGTTGGAATACTTTGACGTTCACGAATAGGTGGATTGCGAGGCCAGAGAAAATCCGGTTCAGAAATCAACCGCACTTTTGCCGGCTTCGTCATTCCATCTTTCAATTCAACACCTTGACGAAGCTTGTCTAAATCAGCCTCTTCAGGAATACCTTCCACTTGCACAAAATACGTTTTTTCCGTTTTAAACTTTGGATCTGCCAAACGATGTTGCACTTCACCATTATTTGTTAAAATCAGCAGCCCTTCGCTATCACGATCCAATCGTCCTGCCGCATACACATTCGGAATATTAATAAAATCTTTTAACGTAGATCGGCCATTTTCATCGGTGAATTGTGTTAGCACATCAAAAGGTTTGTTAAATAAAACAACGATTGTTTGTTCTAGTGTGAGTAGCTTCGCTTTAGGCTTAAATGAACGAGTAGGTTTTGCCGTTCGTTTGGTTGTAAATGAGCGAGAAGGGAAAGATTTCGACATATTATTTATTTAGTAAAAAGAGAAAAAGGGCGGATTTTACTCCGCCCTTTTATATTACCATTGATAACGATAAACCGCTTGAATTGCATAAGGTTTATCGAAGTTTTTACCGTCAGCACGGCTTACTTCTAAACCAAAACGATGATTTGCAAATCCAGCATTTAAACCGACCGCACTTTCAAAACGTCCACGGCTGCTTGCGACATCAAGCGCGCTGTTTGTGTAATGAATTTTGCTGCTACGGTTTTTGCTAGTAATCGCATTGACTTCTGCATAAGGTTGTAAATTCCAACCATTACTTAATGCAAAGCCTTTGGCTACACGTAAACCAATTCGAGAATAAACAGAAGATAAGCTATCTTCATTCCCTTGTGATGAAATATGTGTCCACGCTATTTGTGCTTGCGGGGTAATTGTCCAATCGTTCGCAAGACTAAAGCGTTTGCCTAATTCACTCGAAATAGTATAAGCGTTGTAATGGCGTTTTTCAGTGTGATTTGAGTTAGCGTGTAAACGGCTGTATTTCACGATGTTATCTACATAAATACCGTTATCTGCAAGGTAAGCTGCATATAAGCCCACGCTATTGTTTCTTACTTTGCCATCACCGTAATGACCATTGAAATCAACGTTAGCTTGGCTGCGGCCAACAAATCCACCAACACGGAGGTTATCAGTTACAGCAGCATCAGCGCCCACTTGTAAGCTATGTACGTTTTGTTTAAAGCCAGAAGTTTCACTCTCACCAGTAGAAAGTGCGGCTAATTTTTGGCGAGAATTCACATTACGAACCCACACATTGCCTTTTTCACCGTTTTTCACTTCACCTAGACGTTGATGAATGCCATTTAAATCATCTTCCACTAAAAGCAATTGTGCTTGGCGAAGAGAAACTTGAGCATTCGCTAAGTCTGAAAGTAATGGTTTACTTGGTAGATCTGCAGGTGGTACTACTGGATCACTTGGAGTCACCGCAGGTTTATTTGGAGTCACCTCAGGTTTACTTGGAGTCACCACTGGTTTGCTTGGTGTAACGGGTGCAACAGGTGGAGTTGGGGTGACTGCATTTTTAGAGTTCGCTAATACCCAATTATTTCCTTCTTTTGTTAGGAAATATTGGTAAGCCCCTAAATCTACACGATTATTCGGGTTCGTTAAGCTAAATGCAGCGTTACCACCATTGGTTTCAACAAGTGTCACTTTACCGCTAGCAACATTCGCGCCTTGGTTAGTTACACCAATTTTATGATTACCTTCTGCGGTGCCTTTAACAACGATTTTATCGCTTTTGTTTTCAGCGATATTCGTGTTTAGATTGAATGTGCCTGAGCCAGTGAGATTGCCACGAACAATGATACCTTGGTAGTTATCATTGGCTAGATTTACTACGCCATTATTAAGAGCCAAATTAGTTAAGCTTGTTGTTTGAACCATGCCATCTTCATCAGTGAAAGCTTTAGTTGTCCAATTGCTATTATTTAAGTTTAAGTTGAGCACGCTATTGCTGTCGGTAGTAGTAACTCCAGAAACAGTAGAATTATTAAAGGTTAGTTGGATGTTTTCTGTAAGGCTTTCTGTACCACTTAACTTGATGCTTTCAGCACCAGTGAGCGCAAAACCACTTATTGTTGAGTTATTAAAAGTCGCAGAGAAGTGGCTGTTGATAACTTCACCCACCCCAGATCTTAAACCAATGATTCCACCTTGAGGAATTGAAACATTGGAATTATTAACGATCAATTCTGGTCGAGCTTGATTCTCCGCTTCATATACAAAAATAGAACTATCATTGTTTGATGTTATATTCACATTGTTTAATGTTAATTTACTCTTCTGATTCAGAGCAAATGCCTCTAATATGGAGTCTTGGTTGTTATCACTTATCAAAACTTTTGAGTTTTGCATGGTTACCGTTGAATTATTTAACTCAAATAAATAACCACTAGCATCTGCATTGTTAGGATTAGTAATACTATAGGTTCCACCATTGATTTCAGTTGTGGAATTAGTGATATTCATTACCGCAAAAGAATGATGTCTATTTGCTGGAATAGATAGTGAAGCATTAACATTATTTAATTGCCCACTTGAGCTTGTCATCGTTACTGCAGATAGAGAACCCCATTCAGATTCATTTGTTGGACTGGTTGGATTAATCGAACATTGATTCAACACAACCCCACTTTGTCCAGTAATTGTCACGCCACTATTATTACAAGCCACATCGGCTG
>OBVN01000280.1_pt1 | contig 20054 bp, 18 predicted proteins | sample 1476171 | NCBI WGS metagenome assembly OBVN01 (sample SAMEA2580014, study PRJEB22360) | human gut metagenome | biome: human gut; feature: human-associated habitat; material: faeces | place: Denmark | collected 2008/2010
GATGATTGGGCCGAATTGCCCAGGCGTGATTACACCAGATGAATGCAAGATTGGGATTATGCCGGGCAATATCCATAAAAAAGGCAGAGTAGGGATTGTTTCTCGTTCAGGTACTTTAACCTATGAGGCGGTACAACAGACAACAGATGAAGGTTTTGGTCAATCTACTTGCGTAGGGATCGGCGGCGATCCTATTCCAGGATCCAACTTCATTGATATTCTAAAACGTTTCCAAGAAGATCCTGAAACTGAAGCTATCGTGATGATTGGTGAAATCGGTGGCTCTGCAGAAGAAGAAGCGGCAGCGTTTATTAAGTCTCATGTGACAAAACCTGTGGTGGCTTATATCGCAGGCGTGACGGCGCCAAAAGGTAAGCGTATGGGACACGCAGGAGCGATTATCAGCGGTGGAAAAGGAACAGCAGAAGATAAGATTGCCGCTCTTGAAGCGGCAGGCGTGAAGACAGTAAGAAGTCTTGCTGAAATCGGTTCAGCCCTCCGTGAATTATTGAAATAAAATACTTAAAAAAATGGACCGCACTTTGGATTCGTTTTCAAAGTGCGGTCGTTTTTTATAACAAATTCTTATAACCTGCATCTAAATCGGTGTATAATCTCGTCAGTTTTTTAAGGACAAAATTATGAGCCAATTTTTCTATATCCACCCTGAAAATCCGCAAGCGCGTTTGATTAATCAATCGGTAGAAATCTTGCGTCAAGGTGGTGTTATTGTGTACCCGACAGATTCGGGCTATGCCTTAGGCTGTATGATCGGCGATAAACATGCGATGGATCGTATCGTGGCGATTCGTAAATTGCCAGAAGGGCATAATTTTACGTTGGTATGTAGCGATTTATCCGAGCTTTCAACCTACGCAACGGTGAGCAATTCGGCTTATCGTTTAATTAAAAACAATACGCCGGGGCGTTATACCTTTATTTTGACGGCAACGAAAGAGCTTCCACGTCGATTAATGACCTCAAAACGCAAAACTATTGGTTTGCGAGTGCCGGATAACCAAATTGCCTTAGATTTATTGAAGGCATTAGGTGAACCGATTTTATCTTGCTCACTGATGTTGCCTGATAATGAACATATGACTTATTCCGATCCAGAAGAGATTCGTGAATGTTTAGAACGTCAAGTGGATTTAATTATTCATGGTGGCTATTTAGGTCAAGAGCCAACAACGGTGGTGGATTTAACGGAAGAATCGCCAGTCATTTTACGTGAAGGAAGTGGTAGCACCGCTCCTTTCATTTAACTTATTTTAGACGCTTGGGAAAGCGACAAAGGAAAACAGATGAAACCTATTCAAAAAACAGTCAGACAAGAACGTGAAAAACAAGCGGGAAAGCAACCGCACTTTGAGCGTAAAGAACGTAAAAGTGCGGTCAATTCTGACATAAAATCAACCCCTAAAGCTAAGGTAGCTAGACCATCGCGTCAATCTACTGTAGAAGGTGAAAAATTACAGAAAGTGCTTGCGCGTGCAGGGCAAGGCTCTCGTCGTGAAATTGAAGCGATGATTGCTGAAAATCGTGTGAGTGTCGATGGCAAAATGGCGACTCTTGGCGATCGTATTGATGTACATTCTGGTGTAAAAGTGCGTATTGATGGTCGAATTATCAACCTTCAACAAGCACAAAAAGAAGTATGCCGTGTATTAATGTATTACAAACCAGAAGGCGAACTTTGTACCCGCAGCGATCCTGAAGGTCGTGCAACTGTATTTGATCGTTTACCACGCTTAAATGGCGCAAGATGGATTGCAGTCGGTCGTTTAGATATTAATACTTCAGGCTTATTACTTTTCACGACAGATGGTGAATTAGCTAACCGTTTAATGCACCCAAGCCGTGAAGTTGAACGTGAGTATTCTGTGCGCGTATTTGGTCAAGTGGACGATGCGATGTTAGCGCGTTTACGTAAAGGTGTGCAGTTGGAAGATGGTCCAGCCAATTTCAAAGAAATCAAATTTGCGGGCGGTGTTGGGATTAACCAATGGTACGACGTGACTCTAATGGAAGGTCGTAATCGTGAAGTGCGTCGTCTATGGGAATCACAAGGTATTCAGGTGAGTCGCTTAATTCGCATTCGTTACGGCAACATTAAGCTAATGAAAGGCTTACCGCGTGGTGGCTGGGAAGAAATGGATCTGGAAAACGTCAACTATCTACGTGAGTTAGTGGGCTTACCACCAGAAACCGAAACCAAATTAGACGTAACCAAACCTCGTCGTCGACCAAAATCAGGTCAAATTCGTAAAGCAGTAAAACGTTATACTGAGTTAAGTAAACGCTATAAAAAATAATAGGTGGTATTAGCGATGAAAATGCAGCAACTTCGCTATATTGTTGAGATTGTAAACCAAAATTTAAACGTGACAGAAGCGGCTAACGCACTTTATACCTCTCAACCTGGTATCAGTAAACAGGTTCGCTTGTTAGAAGATGAATTGGGTTTAGAGATTTTTGAACGTAATGGTAAACACATTAAATCTATTACACCAGCGGGTAAAAAGATTGTAGCTATTGCCCGTGAGCTTTTGGTGAAAGCACAAAGCATTAAATCGGTTGCGAATGAATATACCTGTCCGAATCATGGTGTGTTACGCATTGCTACAACCAATACACAAGCGCGTTATATGCTGCCAGGTGTGGTGGAACGTTTCTCTAAACAATATCCGGATGTGAGCTTGCATATTCATCAAGGTTCGCCAACTCAAATTCACGATGCGTTGATTTCTGGCGAAGTGGATTTAGCGATTACGACTGAGGCGCCGTATCTTTTCGATGATTTAATTCAACTGCCTTGCTATTTATGGAATCGTTCGGTGATTGTTAAACCTGATCATCCTTTAGTAAAAGTGAAAGAGCTTACCGTTGAAGAATTAGGTAAATATCCGTTAGTCACTTATACCTTCGGTTTTACCGGTGTGTCTGATTTGGATTATGCGTTTAACCGCGCGGGGATTCTGCCGAATATTGTGTTTACTGCAACGGATGCTGATGTGATTAAAACTTATGTGCGTTTAGGATTAGGTGTAGGTATCATGGCATCTATGGCGCATACACCGGCAGATAAGGATTTAGTGGCGATTGATGCAGGGCATTTATTCCGTGCGAGTATGACGCAAATTGCGTTTAAACACAGTACTTTCTTACGCAACTATATGTATGACTTTATTGAATTTTTCTCTCCACACTTAACTCGCCCAATGGTTGAAAAAGCCGAGAGATTGCGTGATAACAGTGCGGTGAAGAAATTGTTTGATAATGTCGAATTAGATGTGAAGTAAAATAGCAAAAATAAAAGGGCGGTCAGAATTTAAGGCGAATTCTGACCGTTCTTTTTTACAATAAAAATAAATGCGGCACTAAATTCATGACGATAACTGTCGCAATGGAAAGCAATAATCGTGATGAGCCAAAGATAAAGCCGCGATTAGTACCGTTATCAAATTTTACTAATAAATTCGCCATTGCTGTTAAGGCATAGACTTCAATCACCGTGAAGATGACTAAGTAAATATAAGCGGAAACCACAGAAATATATTTCAACGTAATAAACCAAGGCAAGATAATACCAACAGCCAAGATTGGCGCCACCCATAAGGTTTGTTTAATCGTTAAATTAATTTTTCGAGAGAAATAACTTTGTAGCGACACAGTCAACAAACCATTTACAAAAAGTGCAATGGGGGAGTGTTCCGGCATACCTAATTTATTATCAAAAAGAAACGGGAAGATCACAAAGAATGACGTTGCAATGGAAAGAGGAATAAACAACATTAAATGCACAAATAAAAATTCTTTGGTGATGATTTCTTTAATTTGAGCAAAGCGAAACTTCACTAAGGTCTGCAAGGTTTGGATTTGATAAAACGGTTTTACCATTAAGGCAAAGAGAACCGCTTCCACCGCAAAGCAGACCCAAATCAGCGACTCAATGTGATTGTATTTGATAAATGGAATCACCAACAAAGGCGCAAACATAGACGACATGGAGGTGACTTTTAAATATTTTCCCTGTAATCGGGTTTTCTCTTTGTATTCTTCACCCGCGAGCACCAATAGACAGGCTTTCGCATTAGTACCAAACAAACAGCTGCCCAAGCCAAAACAGGTAGTGGCAATTAAAAGCAGAATATAATTGTCAGCAGAGAGAAAGAAAATATAGGCGATCACATCTAAAAAGCATCCAAGTAACATCATTTTGGCCAGTCCAAAACGATCGCCCCAGATACCGGCTAAAATCGCTAATGCTTGGTTGCAGAAGAAAAGCAACGAGAGCGAAAAGGCTATTTCGCTGTTGCTTAATCCTTTTCCTTGTAAATAGATGAAAAATACCGTTTGCATGGAAAAGAATGCAAGGGTAGAAAAGAAACGACGAGTCAGTAAAAGTTTTTGTAAATTCATTGTGTTATTAAAAAAAGAAAAGCACGCGTTAAGAACGCGCGCCAGTAATTTGTTAAGTGCGGTCAAAATTCACGACGAATTTTAACCGCACTTGAGATTAAAAAGAATCGTGATGTTTCACTAAATCTTCGCGGCTAATGGCAAATACACCTAGACCGCCATTTTTTAGTTCAACCCATTCAAATGGCACATCTGGATATTGTTCAATGAGACTTACCATGCTGTTGCCCACTTCGCAAACGAGCATGCCATTTGGTGTTAAATAATCCGGCGCTTGTTTTAAAATTTGCTTTGTAATTTCTAAACCATCAACACCGGAACCTAAGGCTAATTCAGGCTCATAATGGAATTCTTCCGGCATATCTGCCAAATCTTCTTCATCCACATAAGGCGGATTGGTGATGATTAAATCATATTGTTGGCCGAAGAGATTTTGAAATAAATCTGATTGAATCGGGAAAACACGGTGTTCTAATTGGTGACGCGCAATATTGATTTCTGCCACATTTAATGCATCTACAGAAAGATCGACCGCATCTACTTCAGCTTCAGGAAAGGCTTCAGCCGTTGCGATTGCGATACAACCACTTCCTGTACAAAGATCTAAAATACGTTTTGGTTCAGATTTTAAAAGCGGAGCAAATTTATCTTGGATTAATGCACTAATTGGCGAGCGAGGAATAATCGTACGCTCATCCACATAAAATTCTAATCCGCAGAACCACGCACTATTCGTTAAATAAGCGACAGGCATACGTTGCTCAATTCGGCTTAAGACTAATTGTACTAAGGTTTCTTTTTCTGAAGGAGTAAGTTTACTGCTAAATAAATCTTGCGGTAAATCGAGCGGTAATTGAAGTCCAGCTAGGACTAATTGAAGACTTTCATCCCACGCATTGTCATGGCCTTGCCCGTAATAAATATCAGAACGGTTAAATGTGCTGTATGTCCAGCGTAAAAAATCTTGAATGGTCGTTAATTCACTTGCCACATTATCTTCTAAAATTGTCGCAACAAGTTCTTGATTGTGTAAGGTTTCCATTTTGTACCTCAATAAAAAATTTGGCTAGTTATACCATAGAATAGATGTGCTATCATTAAGCAAAATAACAAATTGAGAAAAATAATGACAGAACAAGATGATTTCGATCTTTTTCGGGCGGAAACAAAAGGGATCAAACCCATCAAACAAGATACCTTTGTGGCACCTCGTCAAAAGAGCGGTCAAAAAAAATCCCATTTACGTGATATTCGAGAAAAAGAAGATACGCTTTTCTATTTTTCCGATGAATATGAACCCTTGCTAAATGAACATGATGGTGTTATCAAATATTTACGCGAAGGGGAAGATAGTCATTTATTGAAACAACTTCGTCGTGGCGATTTTTCACCCGAATTATTTTTGGATCTACATGGTTTAACCCGTGAGCAAGCCAAAATGGAATTGGCAGCACTGCTGTTAGCTTGTGAAGATGAGCATGTTTATTGCGCAAGCATAATGACTGGCTATGGAACCTTTACGTTGAAAAAACAAATTCCACGTTGGTTAGTTCAGCATCCTAAGGTACGAGCGTTACACCAAGCACCCAAAGAATGGGGCGGAGAAGCAGCAATACTCATTTTAGTGGATGTATAAAGAAAAAGTGCGGTCGAAATTGACCGCACTTTTTTACATTTTTTCGATTGTCTTAATGCCTAATAACTCTAAACCCTGTTTTAAGGTTTTCTCTGTAAGAGAAGCGAGTTTTAAACGGCTTAATTTTACGTTTTCATCATCTGCATTTAAGATTGGGCAGTGTTCATAGAATGAAGAGAACACACCCGCCAACTCATATAAATAAGCACAGAGGACATGAGGCGTACCTTCTTTACCCACCGTTTGAACGGCTTCTTCAAATTGAAGTAATTTGATCGCTAATGCACGTTCTTTTTCATCAGAAAGCTGAATCTTCGCTTCGGCAAGTGCGGTTGGATTTACATCTGCTTTATTGAAGATAGAACGAATACGCGTGTAAGCATATTGCATATAAGGCGCAGTATTACCTTCAAAGCTGAGCATATTATCCCAATCGAATACATAGTCAGTCGTGCGGTTTTTAGAAAGATCCGCATATTTCACCGAGCCAATACCTACCGCTTCAATAACCGCTGTTTTTTCATCGTCAGATAAATTGGTATTTTTCTCGTTGATTAATACAGTTGCACGCTCAATCGCTTCATCTAATAAATCTGCTAATTTTACGGTGCCGCCAGTACGAGTTTTGAATGGTTTACCATCTTTACCTAACATCATGCCAAAGTTTTTATGTTCAAGTGAGAAGCTGTCTGGCACATAACCTGCTTTACGCGTAATTAACCAAGCTTGTTGCATGTGTTGGCTTTGACGAGTATCTGAGAACACTAATGCTCGATCCGCTTTTAAGGTTTCATAACGATATTTAGCAGCAGCAATGTCAGTAGTGGTATAAAGGAAACCACCATCTTTCTTCTGAACGATAACGCCCATTGCTTCGCCTTCTTTATTCTTGAATTCATCAAGATAAACCACTAATGCACCTTCATCTTCAACGGCTAAACCTTGTTTTTTCAGATCTTCAACAATAGCAGGTAACATTGGGTTATAAAGACTTTCACCCATCACATCTTTTTCGGTTAGGGTTACATTTAAGCGATCATAGTTGCGTTGGTTTTGTTGCATGGTGATATCAACTAATTTTTTCCACATCGTGCGGCAATATTCATCTCCACTTTGCAATTTCACTACATAGTTACGGGCTTTTTCAGCGAACGCTTCATCTTCATCGTAGTGCTTTTTCGCTTCGCGATAGAACGCTTCAAGATCTTGAAGTTCCATTTCGCTCGCATGTTCATTTTCCATTTTTTCAAGATAAGCAATGAGCATACCAAATTGCGTTCCCCAGTCCCCCACGTGGTTCGCACGAATAACGTTGTGACCTAAAAATTCAAGGGTACGAACAACGGCATCCCCGATAATGGTAGAACGTAAGTGACCTACGTGCATTTCTTTCGCAACGTTTGGTGAAGAATAATCAATCACGATAGTTTGTTTTTCATTTGCGCTTACACCAAGATTTTGATCTTTTAATGCAGCAGAAACATTATTCGCTAACCAAGTTGGATTTAAGAAAATGTTGATAAAACCCGGACCTGCAATTTCAGTTTTTTCAGCAATATCAGAAAGGTCAGCATGTTCTAATACTTTTTGTGCAAATTCACGTGGATTTAAACCTAGCTTTTTAGCCGCAGCCATAATTCCGTTTGCTTGATAGTCACCAAATTGCGGTTTGCCAGATTGACGAATAAGCGCATCGCACTGTTCATCTGCACCAGCTGCAATCATCGCCTGTTTAATTTTATCGGATAAAATAGATTGAATATTCACGGTTTTTCCTAATCTTGAAATTGAATAATGAAAATAATCGGCTATGATACCGTTGTTTATAGATTTCTCAAAGTAAGAGCAGGAGAAAATGTCAAATTTAATGGAAAAATCGACCGCACTTTATCAAGAATTGCCTTTATTTCAGGAAAAAATTCAGCAATTAGCCGCCGTTATGAAAGTGAATTTGAATGATTTCCAAATTGATCATTTAGCTTTAAGAGCAAATAGTGAAGAAAAAGCAAAAAATTGGCTGACAGAGTTATTAAAGTGCGGTAGAATTTTAAGCGATAATATCGTCAATGGGCGTCCTATCTATTTGATTGAATTGGATGAGCCAGTTGATTTCATTGGTCAGCCTGTCGATGTTATTGAATTACCGTTTCCTAAAAATAAACAATATCCCCAAGAAACTTGGGAACATATTGAAATTGTAATGCCGTTTTTATCTCATGAATCTGTTGAGGATTGGGTTAATCGGATTTGCAATACATTTTTATGGAAGGAACTAACTCAATTAACCATGAAGGTGAGCGAACCTAAGGTGGAAGGGGAGCAATTGCCCAATCCATCAATTGCAGTGAGTTTTGTTGATAAAACAGAAAATCATGTTTGCATAAAGGTTCATCCTTATACAATAAAGAAAATACTCGAGGTTTAGTGTAATGAAAAAAATTACCTTAGCATTAACTGTCTTATTAAGTTTAGGTTTATCAGCTTGTTCATCTCAATCACAAAAAGATGAAAGCGCTTATAAAGGTCAAGTTATTTTCACCGAATTACAAGGTGATGATGTAAAATTAACCGTTCGTAAAAACGACTGTTCATACAAACAAGAAGGTGAAACTGAAGTGATCGTTCACAAATACGATTCAACTTTAGTAACTGGTGCTTGTGTGAAAGTATCTGACAACGGTCAAGGCGCGAAAAACGTTTCTACTTGGTCTCCAAGAAACCCAATCTAATTTATTTTTAGAAGGTTAGCTTTATGAAAAAAGTAACAGTAGCATTAGCTCTTATGATGTCTATTGGTTTGACTGGCTGCGCAAATACTGATGTTTTTAGCGGTGATGTTTATTCAGCTGATCAAGCAAAAGAAGCGCGTTCAATTAGCTATGGTACAATCGTATCAGTTCGTCCTGTTAAAATCCAAGCTGATAACAATGGTGTAATTGGTTCTGTTGGTGGCGGTGCTTTAGGTGGTATTGCCGGTGGTACAATTGGCGGTGGTACAGGTCAAGCTATTGCAACTGTTGTTGGTGCGATTGGTGGTGCCATTGTAGGTAGCAAAATTGAAGAAAAAATGAGCCAGGTTAATGGTGCAGAGATTGTTATCAGAAAAGATAACAGAGAAGAGATCGTTGTGGTTCAAAAAGCAGATCCAAGCTTCCAAGCGGGTCGTCGCGTAAGAATCGTTGGCGGTTCATCATTAAATGTTTCTGTTATTAACTAACTAAACGAAAAATAGAAAAAAGCGAGCCATTAGGTTCGCTTTTTTTATGCTTAAAATCAAAAGAAAGTGCGGTTGTTTTTTGCTTGAAAGTCAAAAATATGATAAAACTATCAATCGTTATTTCACATCGACAATAGGAAGCAAAATGTCAAATTTACAACAAATTATTGAAGCAGCATTTGAAAAACGTGCAGAAATCACGCCTAAAACAGTTGACGCACAAACTCGTGCCGCAATCGAAGAAGTGATCGAAGGACTAGATAGCGGTAAATACCGTGTTGCAGAAAAAATTGATGGTGAATGGGTTACTCACCAATGGTTGAAAAAAGCAGTATTATTATCTTTCCGTATCAATGATAACCAAATCATTGATGGCGCAGAAACTAAATACTACGACAAAGTGGCATTAAAGTTTGCTGACTATACAGAAGAGCGTTTTGCTCAAGAAGGTTTCCGTGTCGTACCTTCTGCAACAGTACGTAAAGGGGCATACATTTCTAAAAACTGTGTATTAATGCCATCTTATGTAAATATTGGTGCATATGTGGGTGAAGGTACCATGGTTGATACATGGGCAACCGTTGGTTCATGTGCGCAAATTGGTAAAAATGTTCACTTATCTGGTGGTGTTGGTATCGGTGGTGTATTAGAGCCATTACAAGCAAACCCAACTATTATCGGTGATAACTGTTTCATCGGTGCACGTTCTGAAGTCGTTGAAGGCGTGATTGTGGAAGATGGTTGTGTGATTTCTATGGGCGTATTTATCGGTCAATCAACTAAAATCTATGATCGTGAAACTGGTGAAGTATTCTATGGTCGCGTTCCTGCTGGTTCTGTGGTTGTTTCAGGTAGCCTTCCATCAAAATGTGGTAAATACAGCTTATACTGTGCAGTGATCGTGAAAAAAGTTGATGCAAAAACTTTAGGTAAAGTAGGTATCAACGAATTATTACGTTCTATTGAAGAGTAATTAAAATACCATAAAAAATGACCGCACTTTATATGACAAAGTGCGGTCATTTTCTTTTTTAAATTAGCGAATTATTTTTTTCTTGCTAGCATTGTCGCAAATTTTAATTTAATGCGATTGCCGTTTTCATCAGTTTTATGTAATTCGCCCATATTTTCGTTGTATTCTAAGAATTCCCAATCTTTGTAATATTCTTTTAATTCACCTTCAGAGAATGTAAATGAGAAAGGAAGTGGACAAGGCACTTCAGGCGTGGACATGGCTGCAACAATTAAGTTATAACCACCTGGGTTGGTGTGTTCTTGCATATTCTTAATAATGGCTGGAATTCGCTCACGGTTTAAGAACATAAATACCACAGTTGATAAAATGAAGTCGTAGTTTTCTTGAATATTGGCGGTGTTAATATCATAAACAGCAGTCTTAATATTCAAGTTTTCTTTGTCTTTAGTTTCATTTAAGAAGGCGATGCTGTTTTCGTTGTGATCCCAAGAGGTTACATCATAGCCTTTTAAACTTAAATAAAGCGAATTACGACCTTGTCCGCAGCCTAAATCTAGCACTTTACAAGGTTTGATAATTTTAGCGGCATCAACCACATCACCATGCGTTGCGGTCATATTATATTTTTTGCTGAAGTAGTCTTCTTTTTTACAGTAGAAACCAAGTGTACACTCTAAGTCATCAGAAAGCGCTTCAACTCTGTGCCAGGCTTGTGGCTCGACAAATGGAATGTTACTTTCTGGGGTAAAAATATGTTCAGCAATGACATCGCCATTTTCGGTTAGCTCATAAAACTTAAGTTTACCTTTTAGCACTGTAAGTTTGCCCCAAGTTCCCACTTTAGTATTGTGTTTTTCTTGGAACATTTTAGGTAATTTATCTTTTGTCCAAACCGGCATTTGTTTATAGCAGATAAGTTCGTTTGTCATAATGAATTCCTTTTAATTAGCGTGATAAATAGCTGATTGATATGGTAGGGTATTTGATTCTATTTGGCAATAAAAAAGGCGACCGAAGTCGCCTAAATAGTAAATTATTTTACTTGCATACCTGCAGTGACACCGCTATCAACTGAAAGTAAGAATAAATCACTTCCGCCAGTACCAGCAGAAAGAATCATCCCTTCTGATACACCAAATTTCATTTTACGTGGTGCAAGGTTTGCAACCACAATAACAAAACGACCTTCTAATTCTTCAGGTTTGTTGTAAGCCGCTTTGATGCCTGAGAACACTTGGCGAGTATGGTCACCTAAATCTAATTCAAAACGTAAGAGCTTGTTAGATTCTGGTACTGCTTCGCATTTCAGCACTTTTGCCACACGCATATCGATTTTAGCAAAATCGTCAATGGTAATGGTGTCAGCAATAGGTTCGACATTTGAAAGAGCGGTCGCTTTTGCCGCTGTTTTTTCTGTCGCTTTGTTTGCTTCAGCGAAAAGTGCTTTAGTTTCTTCTACAACAGCATCAATTTGTTTTTTCTCTAAACGAGAGAAAAGCGCTTTAAATGGGGTTAATTGATGACCTAATAATGGCTGAGCAATATTATCCCAAGTAAGTTCCGTTTGTAAGAACGCTTCTGCACGTTCAGCCAGTTTTGGAAGAACCGGTTTTAAGTAAGACATTAATACACGGAAAAGCTCGATGCCCATTGAGCAAACCGCTTGTAATTCGGCATCTCTACCTTCTTCTTTTGCAATTACCCAAGGCGCTTTTTCATCAATATATTTATTGGCTTTATCGGTTAATGCCATGATTTCACGAATGGCTTTGTTGTATTCACGGCTTTCATAATAAGCAGCGATTTGTTCCGCTTGTGCAGTAAATTCAGCGAAAAGTGCTTCGTCTTCTAATTTATCTGCTAATTTGCCCTCAAAGCGTTTTGCGATAAAGCCTGCATTACGAGAAGCTAAATTGACTAATTTATTAACGATATCCGTATTGACACGTTGAACGAAATCTTCCAAATTGAAATCAAGATCTTCGATACGATCGTTTAATTTTGCTGCGTAGTAATAACGTAAACATTCCGGATCAATGTGATTTAAATAGGTGCTGGCTTGGATAAATGTACCGCGTGATTTCGACATTTTGGCGCCATCTACGGTGACATAACCGTGAGCAAACACATTGGTTGGTTTGCGGTATTCGCTCCCTTCTAACATTGCCGGCCAGAATAGGCTGTGGAAATACACGATATCTTTACCGATAAAGTGATAAAGTTCTGCATCGCTGTTTTCTCCCCAGAATTCATTAAAATCAATGCCTTCACGATCGCAGAGATTTTTAAAAGAAGCTATGTAGCCAATTGGCGCATCCAACCAAACATAGAAGAATTTATCTTTAGCTCCTGGGATTTCAAAACCAAAATAAGGTGCATCACGAGAGATATCCCATTGTTGTAAGCCACTTTCAAACCATTCTTGCATTTTATTTGCAATTTCAGGTTGAAGTGAACCAGAGCGAGTCCATTCTTTTAACATGCCTTCAAAAGCAGGTAAATCAAAGAAAAAGTGTTCAGATTCCTTAACAATTGGTGTTGCACCTGACACAGCAGAACGTGGATTAATTAAATCCATTGGGCTATAAGTGGAAGCACAAACTTCACAGTTATCACCGTATTGATCTTCTGCTTTACATTTTGGGCAAGTCCCTTTGACGAAACGATCTGGTAAGAACATGTTCTTTTCAGGATCGAATAACTGAGAAATGACTTTAGTTTTAATGAAACCTTTCGCTTTTAATTTATTGTAAATATCGGCCGTGATTTGTTTATTTTCTTCACTGTGAGTAGAGTGATAGTTATCGAAACTGATATTAAAGCCTGCAAAATCACGTACGTGATCAGCTTTTGCTTTTGCGATTAGTTCTTCTGGTGTAATGCCTAATTTATTAGCATTAAGCATAATTGGTGTGCCGTGCGCATCATCAGCACAAACAAAATGAATTTTATTGCCACGCATACGTTGGAAACGCACCCAAATATCCGCTTGAATATGCTCTAACATATGGCCTAAATGAATGGCGCCATTTGCATAAGGTAATGCACAAGTGACTAAAATTTTACGAGGTTGAGTTGTCATTATTTTTCTCTTATTCTTTTTGCAAAAATTGCGAGTATGTTACCCGATTAGTGTGATTTTTTCTAGTTTAGTTATACTTTTAGCTTAACATTTGAGGTGTAAAAAGGGTAAAATATCCCTGACAAATTTACTCTACTACCTACTACTATTAAAGGAATATTATGGCAACTGCTTTTTCTGAAAATTTAACGGCAGAACAACAATCTCAAGTTCTGCAAGTTTTCCAACAATTTCAACATCCAAGTTTGCAAAAAGACTTAATCGCATTAAATACTTTGAAGAAAGTAGAAAAAGGCGGTGACGTATTACGTATTGAATTACAATTGCCTTTTGCATGGAACACTGGCGTGGAGCAAGTGAAACAGCAACTTTCTGATGCGTTATTAAAAGCAACAGATAGCAAAGAAATCAAATGGGTGGTGAATTATCAAATCGCAACCTTAAAACGTGCGAATAATCAACCCGCTGTAAAAGGTGTAAAGAACATCATTGCAGTGACTTCGGGTAAAGGCGGGGTAGGGAAATCTTCTGTTTCGGTGAACCTTGCCCTTGCTTTACAAGCTCAAGGTGCTCGTGTGGGTATTTTAGATGCGGATATTTATGGTCCATCTGTTCCGCATATGTTAGGCGCCCCACATCAACGCCCAACTTCACCAGATAACCAACATATTACCCCGATTAAAGCACATGGTTTATCTGCAAACTCAATCGGTTTCTTAATGGATGAAGATAATGCGACCATTTGGCGTGGTCCAATGGCAAGTAGTGCATTAAGTCAGCTTTTAAATGAAACATTATGGGATAGCTTAGATTACTTAGTGATCGATATGCCACCAGGTACAGGTGATATCCAATTAACCCTTTCACAACAAATCCCTGTAACGGGTGCGGTTGTGGTCACAACACCACAAGACATTGCGTTATTAGATGCGGTGAAAGGTGTATCGATGTTTGAACGTGTGTCTGTACCAGTGTTAGGTATTGTGGAAAATATGTCTATGCATATTTGTAGCAATTGCGGTCATCACGAAGCGATTTTCGGTACTGGTGGTGCAGAAAAAATGGCACAAAAATACAATGTGAAAGTATTAGGTCAGTTACCGTTGAATATTCAAGTTCGTCAAGATTTGGATGCGGGTAAACCAAGTGTGGTTGCAGCGCCAGACAGTGAAATTGCGAAATCTTTCTTAGATTTAGCAGAGAAAGTATCAACTGAGCTTTACTGGCAAGGTTCTGTGATTCCAAGCGAGATTTTATTCCGCGAAGTGAAATAATCACAAAAACATCATAAAAATTAACCGCACTTTATATCATCTAAAGTGCGGTTATTTTTTGGCTAAATTTGCTTATTTTAAATGATCCGCATCATTTATTTTCTCAACGCGAAAACCGTTCTCATCGTCATAATGTACAACACTAATTGAGGTATTAATAAGTGATACAGATTTATCTTCATCACGGTGATTTTGCCACGTTGCGCCGTTTAACAAGGCAAGCAATAAACGCAAGGTATGGCCATGCGACACGATAAGAATATTACCTAGATCGTGGATCTTAATAATATCTTGCAATGCTTTCATCGCACGTTCGCCTAATTGTTCAAACGTTTCTCCACCGTTTACTTGAGCTTTGTAATTGGCTGGATCTTTAATGAGTTGTTTAAATTCAGGGTGTTCTCTTAACGTATCAACAACTTTACCTTCCCAAGAACCAAAATACTGTTCGTTTAAACCTTGGTGATGGAAAAGGGGAATATCACGTTCACCAATAATATGAGAGGCGGTCGCGATAGTGCGGTTTAATACGCTGGAATAAGCGGCAACAAAAGGAATGTTATTAAGTGCCACACCTGTTTTTTTTGCACCATTAATGCCTTCTTCGGTTAAAGGGGAATCGCCATGACCTTGCATTAAACCTTCTGTATTCCAAACGGTTTTACCGTGGCGAATGAAATAAAAAGTCAGCTGTTTTTTCATTTTTCATGTCCATAAAAAAGATTAAGGAAGCCGAAACTTCCTTAATCATGATTTTAACGAGAGTAATAACCTGCCATTGAACTATATACGGCATTTTCTGCTTGAATGATGTTGTATTTCGCATTCAAGATAGAAAGTTGAGAGCTTTTCTCTGTGTTTGCTGCTGCAAGCCATTCCCGTAATTCAGATACCCCAGCATTGTAACGATCTCGATAGTATTTGGTGATGCGTTGGTTATAACTGTGTGTTTTTTGCAAGTTAGCAAAGGCACTTTGTGCTTGTGTATAGGCGAAGTAGTTGGTATCTACATCATTCAAGGCTTTAGTGATGCTTTGCTCATAGTTTAAACGTGCGGTTTCATAATCTGCTTCAGAGATTTTCACGTTCCATTTTACGGTATTCCAGTTGAGGAATGGTAGGCTAATGCCGATTAAACCAGTACCAACTGGATTGTGCAATGCATTACCGACTTTAGTACCACTTGATGTTAAGCTACCGCCTAAAGTGACTTCTGGGAACCAGCCTTTTTCAGTTGCTTTCGCATTTTTGAATGCACTGCTTAAGCGATATTGATAGCCTTTCACATCAGGACGATTCGCAATCACAGAAACTGGCACATTTAAATTTACGCCCACATTTTTTACATTAAGAATGTGTGGGAAGTTGATATTTAATGCTTCTTCCGGTTTTAAGTTCAGTAAGTTACGTAAAGTTTGTTCTGCTGTTTTATGTTGTGTTTGATAGTTGATCAAATTGTTACGTGCGTTCAATACCGCTTGTTGTGCTTGATCCACGCTTGCACTGTCTGCAACCCCTTGTGATAAACGACGTTGCATAATGCTGCTAATGTCATTGTAGTATTTAATGCTTTCTTGTGTGGTGTTGATCGCATCATTCAAGTAGGCAATTTGATAATAGGTTGTCACAACAGAGTTGATGAGTGACAGTTTCGTTGCTTCTAAATCTTCAGCCGTTGCTTTGTGTGACCATTCTGCGGCATCTGCGGTATCCGCTAAACGTTGCCATAGATCTAACGTATAACTCACATTTAATGCACCTTTATGACTGATGGTTGAGTTACCACCAGTTTTAAGATTTTTACCCGCAGAAGATTGGGTTGAACCGCTAAATGCCGGAATTAAATTCGCACCTGCAAGGTTTGCATTATATAAAGCACGGTTTACGGCAACAGACGCTTTGGCTAAATCTTTGTTGTTAACTAATGCTTGTTCTACCACACGATTTAATTGTGAATCATTGTAAAGTGCCCACCAGTTTTCTTTTACATTAAATTGTTTGGTGATTTCCGCATAATTTTGGTAATCCTGCTGGCTCGCTTTATAAGAATCGCCGATGTTAGCACAACCTGCTAGAGCAGTTGCCATCGCGATTGCTAAGGTTAATTTTTTCATTTTTAACATGGATTTTTTCCTTTCTTTTTAATTAAAGTGCGGTCAAAAATTAGTGAGAATTTTAACCGCTCTTTTGAGTTTTACAAAATTTCTTTATTCTCTCGCAAGAGCTGTAATTGGATCTAATTGTGCTGCACGTTTTGCCGGCATATAACCGAAGATCACACCAATCAGGGTAGAGAAGACCACTGCGGCAACAATTGAGCCAGTTGAGAATGCCATCGTAAAGTCAGTCATAAATACGTTAAATAGCAGACCGATTAAACCCGAAAGCAGAATACCCGTCACACCGCCAATTAAACAAATCAGCACGGCTTCAATTAAAAATTGTTGCAGAATATTAAATTGTCTCGCGCCAATAGCCATGCGCACACCAATCTCTTTAGTTCGCTCTGTCACGGAAACCAACATAATATTCATCACCCCAATCCCACCAACGATCAATGAAATAAAGGCGATAGAAGAAATGAGTAATTTCATCGTGCCGGTTGTGCTTTCAATGGTTTGTTTAATGGTGTCGCTATTCATGATGAAGAAATCTTTTTTACCATGACGCATGGTGAGCAATTCAGTAATTCCTTTTTCGGCGACAGTAGTATTCACGGAATCATCTACTTTAACGGTGATTGAACCAATCTTTTTGCTACCCGAAATACGATTCATCACGGTAGTGTAAGGGGCGTAGAGATTAAGTGAACTGCTTGCTCCGCCTATTCGTTTATCAGATACCACGCCAATAATACGTAGTGGACGTTTATTAAACATCACGATTTTGCCGATAGGATTTTCATTAGGGAAAATCGACTTTTTCGCACTTTCATCGATTAAGGCTACTTGATTGTTATCAGCAACATCTTGAGCTGAAAATAAATTGCCTGATTTTAGTTTTAAACCATCAACATCAAAATATTGTTCGCCTACACCTTTTAAACTGGTTGAGGAGAAAGTTTGGTTACCATAAATTAATGTGCCACTTGATGAGCTATTCGGCGTGACACTTTGTACATAGCTTTGTTGGTTTAAGGCAGTGGCATCATTAATCGTAAGATTTTGCATTTGTTCAGCACGACGATCACCAAAGCCAGTACCATTAAAGATGGTCATGGTACTTGTACCAATGCCTTTAATGTTTGCCAAGATTTTTTGTTGTGAACCGTTTCCCAATGCCACAACGGAAACCACAGATGTAATCCCGATAATAATCCCGAGCATGGTTAAAAGAGAACGCATTTTGTGAGCAATAATGGCACTCACAGACATACGAAAGGCTTCAACAAATTGATCTTTGCTAAATCCAAAGTGCGGTTTAGATTTAGCTTGATTTTCGACCGCACTTTTTACCTCTTCTTTTTGCGTATCACCAATGATTTCACCATCTTTAATTTCAATCACGCGATTCGCACTAGCGGCAATTTCTCGGTCGTGGGTTACCATAATAATAGTGTGGCCTTCTGCGTGTAATTGGCGCAGAATTTCCATCACATTTTGACCGCTTTGTGAATCCAATGCACCAGTGGGTTCATCGGCTAAAATAATTTCACCGCCATTCATCAACGCACGCGCAATACTCACACGTTGTTGCTGACCACCAGAAAGCTGGCTTGGTTTATTTTGCCATTTATCACCTAAGCCCAATTTTTCTAAAAGTTGTTTTGCACGAGAAAGACGTTTTTCTTGCGACATCCCCGCATAAATTGCAGGCAAGGCGACGTTTTCTGCTGCGGTCAAGCTCGACAATAAGTTATAGCGTTGGAAAATAAAGCCGAATTTTTGGCTACGTAAATCTGACAGCTGATCTTTGCTTAATTCAATGGTTTCTTTGCCATTGATTTTGTAAGAGCCACTGGTTGCCGTATCCAAGCATCCGATGATATTCATCAAGGTTGATTTACCCGAACCCGATTGCCCAATAATCGCGACGAAATCGCCTTTTTCTATATTTAAAGAGACATTCTTTAAAATATGAACACGATTTTCGCCTTCACCGAAGTAACGGTTGAGATCCTTAATTTCAATAATATTCATTAATTTTCTACCGCACTTTTAGAACATTCTTGGACCACGAGGCATAGAGCCAACTTGTTCACCATTCGCAACTTGCGACACGATGACTTTTTCACCTTCGTTTAAACCCGATTTGATTTCAGTTTTGAAATCATTTTGAACACCGATTTCAACTTCACGCGGTTCAGGTTGATTTTTATCATTCAATACATTTACAAAGCTTTTGCCATCACGTTTTTGAATAGCCATATTGGAAACTAATAACACATCTTTCGCGTTGGCAATTTTGATGTTGTTTTCTGTCGTCATTCCGATGCGTAAAGTACGATCAGAGTTATCAATCAAAACATTGGCGTAATAGTAGATCGCACTGGTCGTTGAGCTGCTACTTGAACTTGTCGAAGATGATGTTGAAGAACTATCACTTGTCGTGGTATTGGCTGGATCAACAGAATCAATGACGGAGTGATACACGGTTTGGCTATCTGATAAAATAGTAAAGCTGACTTCTTGACCGGCTTTCACTTTGGTAATGTCGCCTTCCGAAATCTCAGGCTTAATTTTCATTTTACTTAAATCAGCAATGGTCACAATTGTTGGCGTCGTTTGGTTAGCATTAACGGTTTGACCTTCAGAAACAGGCACAGAAATAACGGTACCGTCCATTGGAGCGGTGATTTTGGTGTAACCCACATTGGTTTCTGCGGTATTCACTTCAATTTCTGCTTGCTTGATATTGGCTTCAATGGCTTCCATTTCGGCTTTTGCATTATCAAGGGTGCTTTTTGCCGTATTTACACTATCTAAAGATGTCGCTTTTTGCGTATAAAGTTTTGATAAGCGGTTATAGCTTGAAAGGGCAACATCATAAGCGGTTTTCTTTGCTTTTAATTGTGCTTGATAGCTTACCAATGCGGCCTTTTTGGTATTTAAGGTATTAATTTGGGTTGTGGAATCAATATCTGCGATCATTTCGCCTTTCTTGATTTCTTGCCCTAATTTGACATAGAGTTTAGTGATTTTACCCGAAGCTTGGGCGCCGACATCGACTTCATTCACGCTTTCAACTGAACCAGAAGCGACAACTGTTTTTTCAACATTACCACGTGTAACCGATTCAGTAAGATAAGTGGTTTCTTGCTTGCTATTGCTAGAGAAAAAATAATAAGCCGCACCAGCAGCGACGAGTAATCCGAGTAAAATAAAAAAGCGTTTTTTCATAAAGACTTTGTCATCCTAAATAAAAATGAACGTTTGTTCAGTAAAGTGGTATTCTAAAGGTAAACTTTTCAGTTTGCACGAAAAATCTGCAAATTAGACTTAAAAATC
>OBVN01000283.1_pt1 | contig 19937 bp, 15 predicted proteins | sample 1476171 | NCBI WGS metagenome assembly OBVN01 (sample SAMEA2580014, study PRJEB22360) | human gut metagenome | biome: human gut; feature: human-associated habitat; material: faeces | place: Denmark | collected 2008/2010
AAGAAGGACTCTAAAGAAGCCGGGTGAGGGTTTTGTCCCAACCCCAGCCGCTACGGCAGCTGTTAACCACCCTGTGGAACAAGGTCTTGTACAAGCATTCGGCGTATTCCTTGATACATTCATCATTTGTACAGCTTCTGCTTTCATCGTACTCATCGTAGGTGATTACAGCACTACAGGTCTAACAGGTATTGCTCTTGTACAACATAACCTAGCTCAACAACTTGGTTCTTGGGCGCCTACAGCCGTAGCCATTTTCATCGTTATGTTCTCCTTTAGTTCCTTAATTGGTAACTATTACTACGGTGAAATCAATATCAGCCACTTAACAAACAAACGATTCTACCTACATTTGTTCCGTATTGGCGTAATTCTTATGACATTTGTTGGCTCTGTTGCCTCTCTAGATCTCGTATGGAATCTAGCCGATTTATTCATGGCTTTCTTAGTATTAACTAATGTAAGTTCCATCGTACGCATGGGCCGCACAGCAGGTCTTGCCCTTGACGACTATATCAAACAACGCAAAGCAGGTATTGAAACGCCTGTATTTAACCGTTCCATCCTAAATCACACATATGGCATCGTATGGTGGGGCGATGGTCAAACTACAGACTCCTCCGTACCTCCTACTCCGATTGAAGATACTGTGGAAAAATAAAATATATTGACCTATGAGGCTGGTGAAAGTATCTTTCACCAGTCTTTTTCGTATAATCTTTAAATTCGTATAATCTTTAAAATACTTTATTAATACATACAGATGGGTCTATATTCTTCGGAATATAGATTTTTATTTTTTGTAAAAGTATCCATTTTCATAGATAAGACTATCCTCCACCAAGAGATTTTAAAGTGACAGATATCACAGTAACCATCTATATTTTTCCTACTTTTAAAGGTCAAAAACTATAGAATATATTTATAAAAATATAAAGGGTATTCTATTTATAATGTCGAATACTTAAGTATGTGAAAAATTAGCACTAATTAATTTACTCTGTTATCCGGGAGGTAATTATGAGCGGTTATAACCCATATGAAAACATGTTAAACACATTAGACGTAGCAGCTGAAAAGCTCGGCTATACTCGTAGTGAATACGAAGTATTGCGTCACCCAGAACGGGAACTAAAAGTAGCAGTTCCTCTTCAACTAGACAATGGCGAAGTTCGCGTATACGAAGGCTATCGATGCCAACATTCCACATTGCGTGGCAGTGCTAAAGGCGGTCTTCGCTTCCATCCAGATTCTGATGAAAACGAAGTTCGTGCATTGGCAGCTTGGATGACTATTAAAAACGCGATTGCTAACATCCCTTATGGCGGTGGTAAAGGCGGTATCAAAGTTGATCCAAAAACTTTAAACCCTCGTGAATTAGAACGCTTAACTCGTAACTTCGTACGCCGTATTGCACCTATCATCGGTGTTAATACAGACGTTCCTGCACCAGACGTAAATACGAATGCTCAAATCATGAGCTGGATTGCTGACGAATACAGCACATTAAAAGGCGAATGGAGCCCAGGTATTGTTACAGGTAAACCAATCGAAGTAGGCGGGTCCTTAGGCCGTAATGAAGCGACTGGTCGCGGTTGCCTCATCGCATTGCAAAGCTACCTCGCTAAGAAAAACTTGGATATCAAAAACCTTACTGTTGCAGTTCAAGGCTTTGGCAACGTAGGTTCCGTAGGTGCTCGTCTCATTGCACAAGCAGGTGCAAAAGTTGTGGCTATCGGCGACGTAAGCGTTAACATCTACAACCCTAACGGTCTCGATGTTGAAAAAGCATACGAATATGCTAACTCCCATGGTCGTTCCCTCGAAGGTTACAGCGAACCAGGCATGACTACAATTGGACCTCAAGAGTTATTGGCTCAACCAGTTGATGTATTATACATGGCAGCCCTTGAGAACCAATTAAACAAAGACAACATGGAAAATATCCAAGCTAAGATCATCTTGGAAGGCGCTAATGGCCCTACTACTAATGATGCGGATAAATACTTCTATGAAAAAGGCATCGACATCATCCCTGACGTTCTTGCTAACGGCGGCGGCGTAGTTGTATCCTACTATGAATGGGTACAAAACAAAGCAAGCTTCTACTGGACTGAAGAAGAAGTTAATGAAAGATTAACTAAGAATATGCAAAATAGCTTCGAAGCTGTTTGGGAGATGCAACATAAATACAATGTACCTCCTCGTCAAGCAGCGTACATGGTTGCTCTTGAACGCCTCGTAGTCGAAACTAGATGGCGCGGCTATAACTGCTAAACTCCCATACCTCCATACATGTTAGCCATAAAAAAGGCGTAAGCTCGATTTGAGCTTACGCCTTTTTATTCACCTATATACATAATCGAAACATCTCTTAAGGTTCAATTATTTACTTAGTTATATCGATGAAAGCACTTATTATTTAAAAGCACCTAACAAAGCAGCCACACTAGGACGGCTCATCAAAGCTTTCACCAATACAGAACCAAGAACTGCTGGAATAGTTTGACCTACGATAAGATTCAATACTAATGGCCAGTACGGTAGGCCAAGTAATGGGCTGAGCCACAATGGCACACATAGTGCAGGCACAAATACGATTGGAAGCATGACCCACCAAGCGCTGAGGCCAAGCTTGCGCATTCCTACGATAATGCCAGTCGTCAATACGCCCACACCAAAGCCTCCCATCATATCGAAGATACCAAGACCGCCGAATAGGAAGTTAGAAATGAGGTTGCCAATCCCCATGGGAATCACCAAGAACGGAAAGGCATAAGCAAGTGCATATAATGATGTTGCTATACGAATTTGATACGCCCCGAAGGAAACGCTTTGCGTTACATACAATACAACGATGTACAATGCCACAACCATGGCAGAAATAGTCAATTTGCGTGTAGAAATCATAACACTCACCTCCTCAAAATAAAAAAAGCATGGCAAAACTACCATGCTTATAATGCTTATGAATTTCCGTAGTTTTGTTTAGAGACAGGATGGTTTCAAACTGTCTTATTTAGTTGTCGCCTTTAGGCAGTACTAATATATCATATATCTAATATTTTCGCAATTAATTGGGATTAAGGCGGACTTGTAGGATCATCTACGATTATTATCAAGATTGTAAGGTGGGGGTGGTGGCAGATACCTTTTCTCATCGCTCCACTGGCGAACCGGTCATCGGCCGAAGGCCTCAACCTGCCAAAGTCGCTCTTTGAAAAGGTATCTGCCACCACTTCAAATTTAGCAACTCTACTTATACCCTAATACTAGTGACGTACAAGTCCGCCTTAAATCACATATACATGCTACTCTATTAGAGTATATGCAAAGTAGCCGCCTAAAAGGCGACTACTTGTCTAAGCCAGTTTATGGGAATTACAATGCTGGGTCTTCGACTCCGTTTGCGTGAAAGGCTTTGGCTCTGTCGATGCAGGTACCGCAGTGTCCGCATGGTTTGTCTCCGCCTTCGTAGCAGGACCAGGTTAAGTGGTATGGCACGCCGAGGCGCAGGCCTTCTTCTACGATGTCAGCTTTGTTGGAGTTAATGAAGGGTGCTTCTAAGGAGCATTCTTTACCAGAGCCTTCAAAGATGGCATCGCCCATGGATTTGTAGAAGTGTTCTGTACAGTCAGGGTATGCATTGCCCGCCGCATCATCACTGTGAGCACCGTAATAGATATAGCCGCAGTCTAGAGATAGTGCCAAGGATGCTGCCGCAGATAGGAATAGACCATTTCTAAACGGTACATAAGTGCTCACCGTACCTTTCCCTTCTGCATCTTGTTGTTCTTTGTAGGAACCTTGCGGAATGTCTTCACTAGATTGTGTTAATAAAGAGCAGTTGCTAAAGGCAAATAGCTTGGTAACATCCATCGTTTTGCCTTCCATACCATAGTACTCTAAAATAGCTATAGCAGCTTCTAATTCTTTACTATGTTTTTGACCATATTGAATCGATAAAGGCACTACATTATCTTTACCAAATCGTTCAATGGCAAGGGCCAAACAAGTAGTACTATCTACGCCACCGCTAAAAAGAACGACGGCTTTTTGTTTTTGAACCATATTATCTCCTTATTCTGAATAACAGTTTTCAAAATATCTCGAAAATAAAGAATACAAACATAGATATATATTCCAACAATATATGTATTTCGATGGTATAAGGCCTAACGCTATCACAACAGCCTCATCCGCAGATGAGGCTGTGCTTTTACATTCACTGAAATTTTATAAATCAATAACCAATTCTACTGGACAGTGATCGGAGCCAAAGATTTGTTGATGAATCTTCGCTTCTTGGATTTTATCATCAAGGCGTTTAGATGTGATGAAATAGTCAATTCTCCATCCTGTATTCCGTTCACGAGCTTTCCCCATATAGGACCACCAGCTGTATTGTTCAATAGCATCTGGATAAAGGTGACGGAATGTATCTGTAAAACCTGCCCCTAAGAGTTCTGTCATCTTTGCACGTTCTTCATCGGAGAAGCCTGCATTTTTACGGTTCGTCTTAGGATTTTTTAGGTCGATTTCTTGATGGGCTACATTGAGATCACCACATAGGATGACAGGCTTTTTCTTATCTAATTCAAGTAGATAATTACGGAATGCATCTTCCCAAGTCATACGATAATCAAGGCGAGCTAATTCACGTTGGCTATTCGGTGTATAACAGCATACCAAATAGAAATTATCGTATTCAGCAGTGATAACACGACCCTCTTGATCGTGTTCTTCAATACCGATGCCATTAGTTACGGACAATGGCTTAATACGCGTGAATACAGCCGTGCCACTATAGCCTTTCTTAACTGCACTATTCCAATATTGCTCATACCCTGGCAACTCCAAAGAAATTTGATCGGGTTGCAATTTTGTTTCTTGCAGGCAGAAAATATCTGCATCTAATTCATTAAAAGATTCCATGAATCCCTTTGTTACAGCGGCGCGGAGGCCGTTTACATTCCAAGAAATTAATTTCAATTCTTACTCCTTTATAATACTTCTTTATAATACTTCGCATCAATCTAATACTATTCACCGTATTTAACTTGGTGAAAGTCTCTTTCACATAGAATATACATCAAGTTTTTGCTTACCGTAAGCTAATTTAAGGATTATATGTTAGCAATACTACTGCTTTTTATGTTTTTTAGCATGTCTTGCTTCGGCACGAGCCTTGCAGGCATTTTCATTTGCTTTAAGATCGCTTTCACGTTTCTCACGGAAATAGTTAGCCACCGCCGACAAGATAAGAATCACTAATACGGTTACATTAAACATACCCGGTCCGAAGGTATAGATGTGATAACACAAATAACCAAAGGCAACGACTGTTAATAATTGTTTTAATAGATTCATTCGCCCTCCTATGTTAGTTTAATGTTTCTACACCTGTGCTAAGAGGAAAACCTTCATACGTTACCCAGTCACTAGAACTACCAACATATAAAGCAGATTCAAGGCCTACTTCACTCATGGTTAACAACGCATTGCAGGCAGTCACACCAGACCCACAGTACGTTACAACTGGCCGATTTTGGTAGATTTCGTTGTAATACTCAGCCTCTAAATCTTTCAAGGATTTAGGACCATCTACGGTATAACCACTTTCATAAAAATGATTAACAGCCCCAGGAATATGTCCTGTCATGCCATCCATCGTATCCACTTGAGATCCATCATAACGGAATGGCGCACGAGCATCGATGATAACATGATCTCCGCTTTCACTAGCCTTGAGCACCTCATCGCGACTCATAACCATATCCGTTTGCAACTCATAGTTAAAAATAGACGGTTTAGCAGGTAACGGGGTCGGCTCTTTAGTTAGGAGATGGCCCTCTCGAACCCAGCGTTCAATACCACCAGATAAAACGCGTACATCTGTTAAGCCCATGTAACGTAACGTCCACCAAAGACGGCCCGCTAAGAATAGCCACGAATCATATACTACAACCTTTGAGTTACGAGTGATGCCATAAGACTCAAAGGTATGAGCTAACTGTTCCATATCTGGCAATGGATGACGTCCACCATGCTCGCCTAAAGGACCAGTCAAATCCTTGTCTAAATCTACCGCATAAGCCCCCTTAATATGGCCTTTTTTATAATCTTGATACCCTCTAGCATCTAAAACGATGACCTCATCGAGACAAGCTAATAATTCTTTAGGAGTGATAAAATTTGACATATTGTACTCCTTTCTTTGATTATATCGAAAAATACAAATCTTTTAATATTATTATATACGACTACAACGGGATATACAATTTATTTTGGTATAGTAAAAGTTATTTATTTGCGTGGCATAAAAACTAAATTACGCACAAAAATGGGACTGCAACTAAAATGTGGTAAAACCACATTCTGTTACAGTCCCCCCTAATTTAGATATCATCAATCTTCTGGAGCTCATCACCAATACGTTTTACGATGCCTGTCACTAGTGCGTTCCCCATAAAGAACATACGCATACGATCAGAAACTTCTACTACTTCGCCTTCTGCATTACGTTTATAGCGTGTCCAATCATCAGGGAAGTCTTGTAATCGCTCAGCTTCAATTGGTGTAATAAGTCTATATCTACCATCAATTTTCAAAAGATGTGTAGAGCGATTTACACTACCTTCAGATGTAAGCATTGTGCGTCCAGGCAAATCTAGAGAATCATATTCACTCATACCGCCTTCAGAAAAAGTATAGGTATGTCCATTCGCTGCAGTTCGTGTAATTTTTTTAGGCCCACGAAGATATTTAAATCTCTCTAATTTTTCACCATCGATATAATACTCTTCTGGCACTTGATTAGGTTGAACAACGATTTCTCTCATAGGAATTGGTTCTTCATCACCTTTAGGTTCAGTTTCAATTGTATAATAGTACCCATTTGTCATAAGGCCAGAGTTCCACATTTTACCATCAGAGAAATTTGCAGAAACCTCAGCAATATCCTCATTAAGTTTATTTACATTAATACGTTTTTTTACAGCTTCACCCTTAACAGGAAACTGACGACCAAAAAGACCGTCATTAAAGATATATGATGTATAACAATTTAAACGAGCATCTAAGTCTGCATTTTTAGATAATGTAGCATCATATTTTTTATATAATCGTTTTCCCCACTTTGTATCATTTCTAAATACAAAGAAGAATACACGGCGTCTACGTTGAGCACGACCATAGTCAGCAGCATTAATAACACGCCATTCAACAGAATAGCCTAATTGATTAAAAGCCGCCAACATAATAGCAAAGTCACGACCACGTTGGTTAGATGGAGCTTTCAATAAACGGTCAACATTTTCTAATACTAAATACTTAGGCTTGATGACATCAGTAGCACGAATAATTTCCCAAAAAAGAACTCCTTTTTTCCCTTCAATACCAAGTTCATTCTTTTTACTACGTGCAACAGAATAATCTTGGCAAGGAAATCCACCAACAATCATATCTACGCCATTAGCTTTCATTTCCTCAAACTTTTCATTAGGAATCAAAGCTACGTCTGTTGGAATATGTTCCATATCAGGAAATCTATATAAGCCTACCTCATAGGCGTCTTGTGTCTTACGAGATGGCTCATATTGGTTAGAATATAACGTTTTAAAAACCTCTTTAGATGAGTTTTCTAACCCTACTATAAATCCACCTACACCATCAAACATAGAGAATATTTTCATTACTTTACCCCTTAATTTATAACTTCTACCAATCCTCATTATAGCAGATATACTAATTAAGATCAAGATCTCACTCTCAAATCTTCATTTTTTCTTCACACAACTATTAATTAACGTTATAATTAATTATATAGGCATTTGTTATAGGAGGATATAATAAAATGAACTTTTTAAAACTTAATAAAATTTTTACAGGGGACTATTACGCTATTCCAGACTATCAAAGAGATTATGAATGGACCAGCGCACAAACATCTACACTCTTAGATGATATCTTTTCAATAATGGAAAGTAGTTCTAATAAAATGCATTTTTTTGGCGCTATTGTTACAATTCCATTTGAAGCAGAAAATGCAGTGAATAAAACTATTGATTTAAATGAATATAATATTAGTCAACAATCAGTAAAACATATTGTTGATGGTCAACAACGTCTAACTACATTTTCTTTATTAATGAAAGCTTTAGTTGATTTAATTACTGATGATGTAAATTTATCTGCAGAAAATATAGATTCAAAAAAAGCTGCACTAACCCAACCACTAGAAAGTATGCTATATGGTCGTGATTTTTCTACACACATCAATGGTCTAAGTGCACCTCAACTTCTATTAAATGGTAAAACAGGCATTGCTTATAACTACTTACTAGCACTAGATCATTTAAAAGATAAGTTTACAAAACCAAATAAAAAACTAAAAGGCCCTAAACGACTTTTAAAAGCATATGAATCATTTAAAGAAGAAATAAAAGATAAGTGTGAGAAATTAGTCTCTAGCAATAAATATTCAGAAAACCATGACTTTTATGCAGACTTAATAATGACTTTAAGAAATAATCTTCAATTTGTTGAGATAGACTGCGGTAGTAGTTCGGATGCATTCCAAGTATTTGACTCTTTAAATGGAAAAGGTTTAGATTTAACAGCTGCAGATCGTATAAAAAATATATTTATGAACTGGTCACCAGCAAATGTTCGTTCAAGTAACTGGGATGAATTTGAAGAAATACTAACAGATAAGCATTTAACGAGCTTCTTTGTTAGTTTATTCTTTTATACACAGAAAAAACGTATCCCTAAAAATAACATTCCTGATACCTTTAGAGATACATATAAAAATCTTGCTCTAAATAACTATAACTCCTTTTTTAACGAACTATGCGACAAAGCAAAATTATTTGCACTATTGAAAAACTATTCAGATACTAGTAATCCAATATCTGATGAATCAAAAAATATTCTTATTGATTTTAAGGACCTTAGAGTCGAGCAAGTAAATGTACTTTTATTTGCAGTATTACAAACATACGGAGAAGCAATTATAAAGAAAAAAAGCTTTGATACATTTTTAAAAGCTTTACATACTTTAATCATTAGAATGCAGATTTGCGATAAAAGTATGAATAGATTAGATACTCAATTTAGTGAGTATATAAAAGAAATGAAAGAGAATTCTGTACCTCTAAAAAATATAACTAAAATGATTATAAAATATGGTAAAATATTTGTTCCAGATAATCAGTTTGAGGCAGCATTTAAAGATCTCTCTACTAAGGATAGCAAGCAAAATAATATTTACTTACGTCATATAGAGCTATATTTATTACACCAATCGGGAAATAAACATTCAATACCTCGTACTCTTACTATAGAGCATATTATTCCACAAAATACCAAGTACGACGCTTGGTACGGAAAAAATATACTACCTGAAGATATAAAAGATAGTTTTAAAGATTTAGTAGTAGAAAATATAGGTAATAAACTTCTACTTTATAGACCAGACAATTCCTTAGCCAGTAATAATAATTATCTCAAAAAGTTAAAATTATATAAACAAGATACTAAGAAAAGCTATACTTATGGAAATTCACAAGATACGTTCAAACTAGTGGATAAATTAATTCAAGATTATCCAACAAAATTTACACATGAAGAGGTTAAGCGTAGAGCAAGCCAGTTAGCAAAATATGCTCTTAAAATCTGGGAACTAAAATAAACTAAAAAAATCCAAAGTTAATCTTTGGATTTTTTTAAGCGCTCTGGAATATACTTATTAATAAATTCTTTATTTAACCAATAACTCTGCTTTGTTATAAACTTTCCGTCAGGCAAGAGGACTTTTATAGAGGAATCCTTAGCCTTAGGACGAATATGACATACACCATTAAACTTAACACCTGGTAAGTTATTATAAACTCGCTTAGGAGTTATCTTAAGTTCTACCCCCTCTTTTAATATTTTTCTTGTAGCAACCCAAAACTGTTTTAACTCATTCTCAATAATATCTTCTGGCATATTCCATAAGACAATTCCTTTCAAGTATTGTTGTCTATTAGGATTTTGTTTTTTTGATTCATAATATTGAAATACTACAAAAAGGTATTTTGTAAATTGAAACTCTTCATACACTTGTGATTCTGTCCACGAAGAATTAACCCATCTATTAAAATCTATAATATCAAAAGACATATTTTGCTCAGGCACGCCATTAGGTCCAAGATTTATAGTCTTAAACTTAATATTTGCCTTACTAAATTCTTCAATAGAGTTCAAAGAATTACATTTGACTCCTAGTAATGCACGAATTATTTTTGCATTAATAGATTTATTATTCGTTAAAGGAATACCTACTAATTCTGAAATCTCTTTTGCAGATTTACCAATATAAGGCTTAAATAAATCGTCTAAAAGTTCAACCAATGATTTAGATTTTAGATCATTCAAATTAAATAATGCGGGAATATCATTCTTACCAAGAACACTGTGTGCAAAGTTCCTTAAATAGGATGGCTTTAACGAGAACGCACGAGGTTTAGCAGGTATCATTGAAAAAGGCTGGGAACAACGTTCTTGTGCATTTTTTCCTTTGGTACATGCTCCTAAATATAATGTATCACCTTCAGAAATATTATGTGCCTCGCCATTTTTAATTTTATCAACAATTGTCTCCCAGTCTTGTTTGATAATTACTAAATCTTCAGCTGAGAACTCATGAAGAAAAGTCTTAATTATAGGAAATTCAGATGGATGTTCATTTTCATCATACTGATAAAACATTATTAAAAGATTCTTATTTTTCTTCCAAAAGGAAGAATCTTCAAATGCACATTTATACTCTTCATTATAATTTATATAATTTAAGACTAAACGCTCTTTAGTTGAAAAATCCGTTTTCTTTTTATTGACTTTTATTCCAGTAACCTTTAGCTCTAATCCTAACTCAATAAAATCTGCCTCAGCTCGACTATTCACAGATTTTTGAAAAAGACCTTCCTCTATAACTTGACCAATTTTACCCTTATTACCTTTATTCTTCAATCGATTAGCAGTATCAAAATACCCTACTTTCTTACCTTCTGCAGATTCAGCAACGTCCAATACTTCTTCAATAGAGTTATACACCTTATCTAAATTCATTAAAACCGCCTCCCATCGCATATATATAAATTATATCAAAGGTATAAAGAATAATACTAATTTGACTTTCAACTAGCTCATTCATCGCTTAATCGCTAATTATAAATATAAATACATGTTCAAATCTAACATTTTCATCTATTCCTTATAATTATCGTATCTATACGTCTTTTTTGCCACGTAAAGTTGTGATATAATGTAAATAATTACTCTTAGGACAGTAGTCTGTCCAAATGGATCCAAAAGAGTTAGTGTGTTTTCAAGGAGCGTGCGCAGTTGAAAAAGGGGTACATCAAGTTAATAGCAGCCATTGTGCTTGGTGCTGCTATTATCGGTGGTGGGATCTATGGGGTGTATACACTCTTATCATCCAATACAACGACAATTTTATATCGATCAACCGTTGACGATAAAATCAACGCCATACGACCTTATATTGTTGCATTAGATGCATATAACTCATACAGTGTAGCCTATGCTAGCCAATTACAGCCAACTCTTGAAGAGTTGCGCAATGGGTCTCATAATACGACGATTACCTTACCTAAATATAAGGAACTTAAAGCTGCATTAGAGGTAGCAAAACAAGATAGTTCTACACCCTACGAAGACGTAAACCAAGCGACAAATGACGTCCTCGTAGTACTTGATCAAATTATTCCTATTGCTGATCAGTTGCAATCTTACTATGTGGAACGTCGTTATGAAAAGGATAATTATAAAGGTAGCGATGAGCTAGCAGCTCAATATGTACCTTTAGCAGAACAGTTCTACGCTACATATAATGCATTAGACTTAGCTTTAGATAATCGTAATAATGAGCTTTATAACGAACGCATGACTGAGTATCAGGGAGAAAAGCGGGAAAATGCGGTTAACTTTATAGAGATAAATCTCATAACAGCACAAACTATTGACCTTATTGATCCAGATGGGAATACAGACACCCAAAAGGTAGAATCAAACTTACAACAAATTACACAACGCCTCAATAAATTACAACCTGGTACTACACCAGAAGTACAAAATGCGGTAAGAGAGTATCAAGACTCAGTAAAAGAATTTGTTGCAGAGGCACGCAACTACATTATTATCAACTCATCTTATGGCGAAGCTTATACGCAATTATTTACCAAGTATAATAAAATGATTGGCAAGGCCAATGCAGTTAACATGGCAGACTTAGATGTAACAGAAAAAAAATAATATTTAGATAACACAAAGGACTAGCCCATGCGAGCTAGTCCTTTTATTTTTATGTAAGCAGCAAACTTTATTTCTTTTTCAAATCTTTTGTAATGATGTAATATTCAGACGGTGTTATCTTGATACCATCAATATGTTTATTACCTACAATATTAATTTTAGGATACCCAAGGAATAATGCTACAGCGTTATCTAACATCAGTTGTTGGGCATTGATAACCGCATTACGACGCACCACTGGATCGCTACTACTTTCACCAAGAGCCAACAATTCATCGAAACGAGGATTAGAGAAGCCAGACCCATTAGTTTCAACGCCTATACCCCAATATTGTTTCAAGAACCATACTGGTTGACCCGTATTAGCGGTTACAACACTGGAGATAATCATATCATAATCACCAGATTGAGATAATGTGTCGATAACCGCATAATCTACGATTTTAATTCGTAAATCTACACCGATTTTTTTGTAGTCCGCTTGCAATGCTTCCGCATATAATGGCAATTCAGGACGAGTTGTGTAGGCATAAAAATCAAGTACGAGGTTTTCACCGTCTTTATCTACAATACCGTCGCCATTTGTATCTTCATAACCTTCACGTTTCAGTAATTCTTTAGCACGTTCTACATTATATTTATTAGGATCACGCAATTGGTTAAAGCCATAGTCTATGGATGGTGGCAATGGAGCCTTACCGGCTACGAACGTATCCTTCATGAGGTTCTTCGCATAAGACTCACGGTCTGCTGCTGCAATGAGGGCTGCACGAAGATTAGGATTCTGTAGTTTCCCTTTTTGCCCCATACGAACAAATACGTCACGCAAGGAAGACATTTCATAGATAGTGAATTTCTTATCATTTTGGAAGATACTATATTCACCAGGTCCAATGTTAACGGCCATATCTACATCGCCCGCTTGTAACGCCATAGCACGAGTATTCGCATCATTAATAGATGGGATTTCAACCTTAGCAAAGCCTGCCTTGCCATCCCAGTAATTATCATTGCGCTTTAGTTCAGCACGCTCTTTTGTGAAAGAGGATACTACATATGGACCAGTACCAATAGGACCTTCCTTTGCAATATCACGACCATTCGCCTCTGCTGTCACATCCATAATCAAAAACAATGGATCTCCTAACAAGTTGGGCAAATTATAATATTCCTTGTCAGTCTTGATGGTCAACTCCTGACCGTTAGCAGTAATTTCTGTATAGTTAAAGAACGTTTTTGCTCGTTTACTCTTAGCAAAGGTCCGTTCTAAAGATGCTTTTACCGCCTCAGCTGTCAAACTATTACCATTTGAGAATTTAACTTTATCATTGATGGTGAAAGTCCATGTTAACTTGTCATCACCTTGCTTCCAAGAGGTGGCAAGCCAAGGCGTTGCTTTCATTTGATCATCAAACTTGATAAGCGTTTCACCTATACCAAATCGTACAACGGCCCAACTAAAATAATTTTCCGTTGGTTCTAATGTGCCAGCAAAACTAATAGCCCCTACCTTTAATACATCATTAGATGAAGCAGAATCTTGATTCATACAACCAATAGTCCCGAGCATAGTCACACCAAGGGTCATACCAATTAGTAAAGACTTGCGTAATCCTTTCATTTATACACCTAACCTTTCTACACACATTAACTATCTATTTATACTCAGATACTCACTATTTTTTGCATTAACATAATCTAGTAAATATAACCTGCTTTTACAATAGTTAATATAAAGAGAATCTATGTACATCAATTCATATGAGCATATCTTATTATACCCATAGGGGTATATTTTATACAGTCAACTATACTATATATTAGGTGTTAACACAATGTATAATTTGAGAAACATTTCAATATATCTATTAAAAAATTTCATATCTTAACTATGCATAAAAATAGCAGTTAGTCTTGAAACTAACTGCTATTTTAAGTTTACCTATCCGATGTAACTCTCTACATTTCAAATTTATACTTTTGAAATTTTGAAAGTAAATTTTCCTATTAAGCTTCTAATGCAGCCTCATCTAAGGTAAGTGGCTTATGATCTTGGCCGATTTCAAAGATGGAGCTCAATAGAACTTTTGTGTAAGGATGTTTCGCATCTGCTAAGTGAAACGCATCTAATTCTTCAACGATAGCGCCTTTGTACATTACGACCACCTTATGGCACATCGTACGAATGAAGGCAATATCATGAGCAATAAATAGGTATGTTAAATTTTTCTTTTTTTGTAAACGCGCCAATAGGTACGCAATGGAGTCTTGTACAGATACGTCTAAAGCACTAGTAGCCTCATCTAGAACGAGAATTTCTGGCTCTAATACGATAGCACGAGCAATGGCAACACGTTGGCGTTGCCCCCCGGACATTTCATGAGGATAGCGATGCATAAACTCACGAGGTAAATCTACCATTTCCAGGTAGTCACCTGCGATTTGCTCTTCTTTTCCCTTTTCAAGAAGATCAAAGTTGTATAGTGGCTCAAGAATAATATCCTTTACCTTCATTCGCGGATTAAAGGCTGCAGATGGATCTTGGAATACCATTTGAATTTTTTTACGGTATTCTTTCGTTTGTTCGGAGTTCATATGTTGAATCTCTACACCATCCACATAAATCTCACCTTCCGTAATAGGAAGCATTTTCATGATCATACGAACCAATGTTGTTTTCCCAGAGCCAGATTCCCCTACAATCCCAAGGGACTGACCTTTTTCGAGAGTTATATTAATATCCTTACATGCTTCGAGTTCACCACCAGTGGGAAGTGGGAATCGTTTACATACATTTTTTAATTCTACTGCGTAGTTAGTCAATGTAACGACCTCCTCCCAATGTTGGTACAGCCTCTTTTAATTGTTTCGTATATTCATTAGATGGATTTTCCAAAATGTCTTTAGGAGTACCTGCATCTACGACACGGCCCTTTTTCATAACGATAATGTAGTCGGACATATACGCCGCTACACCAAGATTATGGGTTACCATTACGATTGCGGAGTTATGCTCTTTAGCTAGGTCAAGCATTTGCATAACCACTTGAGATTGTGTCGTTACATCTAGCGCAGATGTCGGTTCATCACCGATGAGTAATGCAGGATCCAAAGCTAACGCCATGGCAATACCAACACGTTGTCGTTGTCCACCAGATAACTCATGAGGATAGCGACGTAATATATCTGCCCCGTTCGGTAGAGATACGGCTTCTAAAAGCGCAATGGCACGACGGTCACATTCGTCATTATCGATTTCAATATGGGATTTAAACAATTCTCTAAATTGTTTACCGATACGAACGATTGGATCTAATGCACTACCACTATCTTGGAAAATCATGGCCATATCCTTGCCGCGCAAAGATCTCCATTCAGATTTAGACAGGTTACGAAGATCATAACCATTAAAGATCATAGAACCTTCCGTAACTTCACCACCTACAGGTAGTAAGCCCATAAGGGCCCGAATCACGGTAGTTTTACCAGATCCGGACTCACCTACAATGGTTAATACCTTACCGCGTTCCAAGGTAAAGTTCACATCCATAACAGCAGGCACACCTTGGTACGCAATGTTAAGGTTTTCTACAGTTAGTATGTTTTCTGCCATTATAGCTCCTCACTATTTTGTAATTTTGTTAGTAATCCAGTAGTAATCACTTGGGTACATTACAGCACCTTTCAAGTAAGAACCTGTAACGATATTAGTTTTAGGATAGCCTAAGAATAATGCAGCACCATCATTCATCAACAATTGTTGAATTTGCATTGCGTAATCACGACGTTTTGCTGGGTCGAATTCAGTTTCAGCTGCATCTAACAATTGGTCAACTTGTGGATTGGAGTAACCAGAACCATTTTGAGGGTTGGAGCCATTGTTGTTAGTGTGCCAATAGTTAGCCAAGAACCAGATTGGATCACCTGTATTAGCTGTTACAATGTTGGAGATAAGCATATCATAGTCGCCGTCTTGACCCATTTTATCGATCAAGTTATAGTCAACTGTTTTGATTTTCATATCGATGCCAACCTTTTTAAGGTCTGCTTGAACAGCTTCTGCATAAAGTGGTAATTCTGCACGAGAGTTATATACTATGAAGTTGAATGTTAATGGTTTGCCATCTTTATCAAGGATCCCATCGCCATCAGTATCTTTCCAACCATCTTCAGCCAACAATTGTTTAGAACGTTCAGGATTATACGCATTAGGATCTTTCAAATCGTTGAAGCCATAGTCCATGGATGGTGGAATTGGAGCAGAACCAGGAATAAATGTACCTTTTAACAATACATCAGCATAGTTTTTACGGTCTGTTGCAGAGATAACTGCAGCACGAACTTTGTCATCCCCAAGAATACCTTTTTGATTAATACGGGCCAATACGACACGAAGAGATGCGATTTCATCTACTTTGAATTTATCATTGCCTTGGAATAAACCAATTTCACCAGGACCGATGTTAACAGCCATATCTACGTCGCCAGATTGTAAGCTCAAAGCACGCGTATTAGGGTCATCGATGGAAGGAATTTCTACAGTTTTAAATGGTACTGTACCATCCCAGTAGTTTTCGTTCGCAGCCATTTCAGCACGTTCTTTAGTGAAGGATTTAACTACATATGGGCCTGTACCGATAGGACCTTCCTTCGCAAAGTTACGGCCATCTTTTTCAGCTTGAACGTCAACGATTAGGAACAACGGATCCGCTAAAAGGCCAGGCATATTAGGATATTCTTTTGTTGTATGAATAACTAATTGTTGACCATTAGCTTCCATAGAGTCATATTCGAAGAATGTTTTCGCACGATTAGACTTTGCAAAAGCACGTTCAATAGACGCCTTTACAGCTGCTGCATCAACTTTTTTACCATTGGAGAATTTCACCTTATCATTGATTGTGAAAGTCCACGTTTTATGGTCTGGGGATACTTCCCATTTAGATGCAATCCAAGGCTGTGGTTTCATTTGTTCGTCAAATTTAGCCAATGTTTCGCCTACACCATAACGCATTACAACCCATGCGAAGAAGTTTTCTGTAGGCTCTAATGTAGATGCGAAGTTAGTTACGCCTACTTTTAACACATCTTTATTTGCAGAACCATTGTTATCGGAACCACAACCAGCGATGAAGGAACCCATCATTACAATGCTAAGACCTGCTAAAAGGGCCTTTTTCCAAGATTTTTTCATGTAAAATCTCCTTGTACAATTACATACAAAACATAAAAACATTTAAACATCAAGACTATAATAATCCAAAATAGTCAGTGATGGAAAAACCATTATTTATACCTATTCACATAGAAGCTTTTACAAGAGAAATTACCACCAAAAGCTTTCAAAACATGAATAGATATACTATATTATCCTTGGTTTTTAGGATCCACCACATCACGTAAGGAATCGGACCAAAGATTAAAAATAGCAACCACGATAAGGATGGACATACCAGGGAATGCCATGAGCCATGGACTCGTTTGCAAGTACTGGCGACCCTCGTTAAGCATAAGACCCCATTCTGGAGTCGGTGGCTGAGCACCAAAGCCTAGGAAGGATAAACCTGCTACCTCAATCATGATAGCCCCGATATCTAATGCACCTGTTGTAATAACGAGAGGCATAATATTAGGAATGATATGACGTCTGATGATGGCCGTCGTAGATGCGCCCATCATAACAGCAGCCGTTACATATTCCTCACCGCGCACCTTGAGCGTCATAGAACGTACAATACGAGCATATTTTGCCCAACCTACAACAGATAAGGCTAAAATCGTATTTACAATGCTACCACCTAGAATACCAGCAATAGCAATAGCCAATACGATACCAGGGAATGATAACATGATGTCTGCTAAACGCATAAGAACCATTTCAACTTTACCGCCAAAATAGCCTGCTGCAGCACCGATAATCGTACCAATACTAACCATGATTACAACAATGGTTACGCCCATGAACAAAGATAATTGAGTACCATAAATAACACGAGATAATACATCACGACCCAATTTATCAGTACCAAACCAATGTTGACTACTTGGCGCTTGCAATGCCTGACTTATATTTGAGGTGAAAGCATCGCCCGGTGCAAGCCAGGGTGCAAAGATAGCGATGAGAACAATGATAATCATCAACCCACTATAGAAAGAGAACAATTTATGTTTTTGAATAAATTCTGCCATCATGCTCTCTCCCTTTTCAATCTAGGATCTAGAAGGATATATGATGCATCGATTAATGCATTGATGCACATATATGCTAATGCAACCCACAATACAAAGCCTTCAATCAATGGATAGTCGCGCATGGTAATAGCATAAATCGCCATATTCCCAAGGCCTGGCCAAGAGAATACCATTTCTACGACTGCTACCCCGCCTAGTAACCAGCCCATAACAACACCAAGAATAGTAATGAGCGGTAATACAGCATTTGGTAAAATATGACCGAATAAAATTTTCATTTCACTCACACCACGAGCGCGAGCACCGATAACGTAATCCTTTTCCATTTCTTCAAGGATAACGAGCCGCACTTGGCGCATGTATTTAGAACCAACAACAACAGCCAATGTAGCAGCTGGCAAGATAACACCAATCGGAGTTACACGCGATGTGGCAATCGGTACAAGACCTAATTTAAGGCCGAAGATATAAATAAGTACAAGGCCTAACCAGAATGTAGGCATAGAAACACCTACAAAAGATGCAGCTCTTAACAGATAGTCAACCCATTTATTACGATTTAAGGCGCTTATAATCCCTGCTGGCAACGCATAAAGTAGAGTAAATACTAAAGCAGTACCAGCTAACATCAAGGTTCCTGGCAAAGCCTCCAACATACGATCTACTACTGGTTTTTTAGCAGAATAACTCATCCCTAAATCACCTTGTGCCGCATTCACAACCCAGTTTACATACTGCACTATAAACGGTTTATCTAACCCAAGTTGAGCTCGAGTCTCATCGATAAGCTCCTGAGATACGATAGTATCCGCCGTTTCTAGTAGCATCGTTACTGGATCGCCTGGTGCTAAATAGGTGAGACAAAATGTCAAAAATGTGATGCCAAACAAGGTAACAATAAATTGCCCCAATTGTTTGACAAAGCGTTTGCCCATAGGCGCCTCCTAAACTCTCTAAACACTAACAACAATTCAAATGACAAACTAATGGTACTAGCTTTTTTATATAGCGATGAAGCTTAAAGGCTAGGGAACGAAAAAAGGTTAGTCGCCCGACTAACCCAAATTAAGCACAGCATATGCATACCATGCCTTTAGAGCAGGCTTTCTGACTCTGATTCATCGCAATATTTCGGCCTTCCCAGTTTCCCAGTGACCCTATAATGAAACCTTGCTCCTCATTACAGCTATTTACATAGTATGGGTTTTTCACCCATTTTCCTCTTTTACGCTCGGTAAATACCGACACTCACTAGTTCATTCATTTTTATCGATTATAAATATACTATATTAACACTCTATTTACAATACATATACCCCTTATGGGTATATGTATTTCGCATATTTTCAATATAATTTTTATACTGATAAAAAATATTGATTAATGATTAAATTCACAATCCTGCATAAAATTATATAAATTAA
>OBVN01000284.1_pt1 | contig 19899 bp, 25 predicted proteins | sample 1476171 | NCBI WGS metagenome assembly OBVN01 (sample SAMEA2580014, study PRJEB22360) | human gut metagenome | biome: human gut; feature: human-associated habitat; material: faeces | place: Denmark | collected 2008/2010
GCTAAAGCTTTTTGAGACCCCCAGCCTAGCTGGGGGTTTTATTGCAGACAAAAAATGAAGATGATTATTTATCATCTTCATCAAATTCTTGATAATCGACATCAATTATATCATCACTACCACGACGATACTCTTCTTGGCTATAATAAGCCTTTTTCTTTTCTTCAGTTTTTCTTTGAAATTCTTTGTTATATTCTTCTAACTGTTTAGTATAAAGATATCTTTTTATCGCTGACCAAACAACTAATATCGCAATAATTATCCAAACAATCGGATTAGTAAGTAGATTTAAAATCAAACTTAAGATAACAATAATGATTAAAATTATCAAAATCACATAATACAGTGGCATCAAATCAACTCCTTTATATATAGATATAATACACGTTTATCATTTAAAATCAAATAATTCTTTTAGGTTTACCGCAAAACCATTAGCTATTTTTTCAATTGATTTCAATGAAACATTTCTTGTTCCACGTTCAACATCTGATATATAGTTCTTTGATAACCCGCAACGAAAAGCCAATTCTTCTTGAGAAATATTTTGCTTCAAGCGCAATTCTTTAATACGATGACCAAACTTAACTTCAATTTTATCCATTTTAATCACTCTCCATTTGGATCAATCGTTTAGCCTCTTCACTTATTTTCTTAAATCGATGATGCAAGCCGGACTTACTTATTGTTTGTCCAGTTTCTTCATAATAAACTTCAGTCAGCTCATTTAATGTTAATTCAGGATATTTTTTTCTAATTAAAGCAACAGCACGTGTTTTTTCATCAAGCATGTCTAAACCAAGAAACATATCTACCGTCTCAATATCTTCTAATTGTTTATTTGCTGTTGCCATTGATTTCATTTCATTAGCAATATCACAATTATTCCAGCGATTTACAGTATTTGACATGCTGCGATCAATTCGAGTACTTTCAAAATTCATTACTGACTGGCTCGCTCCGATTGCCCGTAAAAAATCACCAATCTTTTCTGAAGACTTTAAATAAACTACATACTTATTACGACGTTTAATAATCTTTGCATTTAACTCAAACCGATTAATTAAATCAGCAATAAACTGAGCAAATTCTTCTTCATTAAAACTCATTTCTAAATGATAATTTGATGTTTCAGGATTATTAACACTTCCACATGATAAAAATGCCCCTGCTAAATAAGCTCTTGTACAACATTCCTTTTCAATAATCTTGGGATTAGGAATCTGATTAAACCCCAAACCATCCATCAATGATAAATCATCTAAAATTTCCCTTGCTTTAGTAACCTTTAAAATATAAACATTATTTTTCTTTAGTTTCATTTTTCTTGAAACAAGAAATTCGATCTGAGGATCATACTCTTCTTTTAACATTTTATGTATTTTTGATGCAATCTTAGCATTCTCTGTTCTAATCGTTAAAGAAAGACCATGATTTGATAGCGATAATGTCCCATTGATCTTAATTACTGCACATAACATTGCTCTTTGACAACATGATTCAAAATCATTAAAAACTACTTCTTCTTTGACAACTCTTGAAAAAGATACCATCTTAATCCTTAATGATCTGCATCACGGTGTAACCGATGAACTTGATAAACTTTACTATAGTGATCAGCAAAATAATTAGTTAACGAAACTGAACGATGTTGTCCTCCAGTACAGCCAATTCCAATAATTAAATGCATCTTACCTTCTTTTTCATATTCTTTTAATAAATAATCAAATAAAACAGTCATCTTTTCAATAAAGACTTTTGTTTCCTCTTTATCAATTACATAATCATAAACAGCTTGATCATTTCCTGTTAAATGACGTAATTCTTCAATGTAAAAAGGGTTTGGTAAGAATCTGACATCAAATAATAAATCTGCATCTTTGGGTACCCCATGTTTATATCCAAATGATTCAAAGGTTATTCTAAATGGGTCAATTTTCCCTTTACTAAAATAATCTTCTAATAAATTTTGGAATCTTGCTCCTTTTAATTTTGTTGTATCAATTACTAAATGTGCTAATCGTGAAATCGGCTCTGCTAAACGTCGTTCAAACTCTATTGCTTCAATTAAAGAAGACGCTTTATTTGAAATCAACAAAGGATGAGACCTTCTTGTTTCTTTATATCTTTTAACTAGAACTTCATCATCACAATCTAAAAATACGACAGTTAGATGAATCCAATCTAAATTTGATAATAATCTAATTGCTTTAAGTGCATCATCCAAACTTACTGCCATCGCTACTCTTTGGTATTTGGGATTATCCTGCACTAATTCCGCAAATTCAGTCAATAAGGCAACCGGATAATTATCAATACAACGGTATGCCAGATTTTCAAAACAGGCCATCGCGCTAGTCTTCCCTGCACCTGACATCCCCGTTACAATTACTATTTCTACTTGATCCATAATCTTCACTTCTCTTTCTATGAACATTTTACCAAAAATACACTGATAAGTGTACTTTATTTAAAAAGTTTTAACAATAATTATCGACATTTTTGCAAGTATATTTATGCTTTGTAACTCATATATATAATTATTTGAACTGATACTAATTTTAAGAAATATTAATAGTCGAAAGATGTAGTTATATGATACAATTTAATTAAATACAGAGGGGTGAGGCTATGGATAAAAAGGATAAGATCGACACTTTAATTGATCAATACTTAAATTTTTACCAGCATGGCAGCCAAGCAATCGAACCGCAGCAAAGTACTGATTTTGACAGCTTAATGAACCAGTACAAGTCTAAATTTGATAAACAAATCGCTAATGAGCAAAAAGCAATCAGAGAAAAAGAAGAAGCACGAGTTCTTCAAAAAAAACAGGAAGCGAAACTACAAAGTCAAAAAAGAAAGACCCAAGAACAACAAAACAAGTTGCGTAAAGAGAAATTGCGTAATCATTCCAAAAAAACTACGGCAGAAGTTAAACAAGCCGCAAAAAAATACCAGCACCAAAGTCGTGATTATGATAAAAGCAGTAATCATAAAGGGCTAATTGTTTTAATTATAATAGTTGTCGTCTTTGGGTTAATTTATTTTATTGCCTCTAATCAAGATAATGAATCTACTAATAATACCTATTTATATAATAATTTAAATTATCTAGTCAATGATGCCGTTTTGCAAGAACCTAGTTCAAACGATTTGAGCTATCTGGATAATATTGAAAATAATGAAAATTACAATGTTGCTATCACATATTTAAATTATGTTGAAGATGGCTTAAATTATCTTGATTTAATTAGTGTTACAAGAGGTAATGATGATTTATTAGAAATCAGGAATGATTCTGAGTATTATTTGTATATCAAGTATCTTGACAATGGCTATACAAATAATGTTTTAATCGTTCCTAATGATACTTATTATTGCTCCATTATTGATGAGGAAGAATTAACTATAGAGACTATTGCATTTTATAATTTTGAAGATCCGGCATTAGATGTCTTCACTAATTTATCAGATATTGATATCTATATGAATGTTGATAGTATTGATTTTTTAGAAACAAATGCGGAATTTTATTTAAACATTATTATTATCAAGCTTATTTAAAACTGCCATATGATGACATTATGGTCATCAAAGAAAGAGATTCTAATAAGGGATATTATGGTTACCTTGATTATACAAATCGCCAAATCAAAGTATATTACTCTGATAATTATACTCACGATGTAACCATTGAAAATATTCAAAATTATCAAAGTGATTATCTTAAAACCATAACACTTTAGAAAAGGGGAGAAAAAATGATTTCAGATAATTTCTTTACAGAACACATGACTATTGTTATTGCTGTAGCTATTGTTCTACTACTTATTATTATTTTATTGACATGCTGGAAAAGAGTTCCTGCTGACAAAGCTTTAGTTATCACCGGATTAAAGAAACGTGTTCTAACGGGTAAAGGGGGTATTCAAGTACCATTTCTTGAAACATCTTGTATCATTTCATTAGAAGCTGTTTCAATGACCACTGATATCACTGAAGCACCTTCAAAACAAGGAATTTTTGTTGATATTGCTGGTACTGCAGTTGTTAAAGTTGACAATAATCCAGAGAAAGTATTAATCGCAGTCGAGCAATTTTGCAGTGGTAATGCTGATCGTACTACTCAAAATATTAAAACTGTAGTTGAACAAATCTTGGAAGGTAAACTTCGGGGAATTGTTTCTACATTAACCGTAGAACAAATTAATGAAGATCGTGTCGCATTCGAAAACTCAATTGAAGACAGTATTACACGAGAATTAGATAACATGGGATTACGTTTGTTATCATATACAGTATTAAAAATTGCTACTCAAGGGGGATATTTAGAAAACCGGGCAATCCCTCAAATCGCCCAATCAAAAGCAGATGCTGATATTGCTAGCGCTGAAAGAGCAAGAGATACCGAAGTTAAAACTGCTGCTGCAGTACGCGAGGGGCAAAAAGCTAAATTAGAAGCTGAAGCTGAAATTGCTCAAAGTGATCGTGATAAAACAATTCGAATGGAACAATATCGTGCCGAACAAGATAAAATCAAAGCCAATGCCGATGTTTCATACAAGCTTCAAGAAATTGAAAATAATAAAATCGTTGCTGATCGTAATGTTGAATTAGCAAAAAAAGAAGCACAAGTAGTTGAAGAACAATTAGTGGCATCTGTAAAAAAACCAGCTGACGCTAAAAAATAAGAAACTGAGGTTCAAGCTGAAGCAAATAAAATAAAATCGATTAAAGAAGCCGAAGCTCGAGCTCAAGCATTAAAAATCGAAGCTCAGGCACGCGCTGACGCCAAATTATTAGAAGCTAAAGCTGAAGCCGAAGCTATTCGAGCACAAGGGGAAGCTGAAGCCGAAGCTTTAAAAGCTAAGGGAATTGCCGAAGCCGAGGCCAAAGACCGTTTAGCCGAAGCCATGGAAAAATATGGTGAGGCCGCAATGATGTCAATGGTAGTTGAACGTCTCCCAGAAATTATGGCACAAATTGCCAAACCAATGGAACAAATCGACAAGATTACTGTTATTGATAACGGTAGCGGTGATGGCGGAAGTAAAGTTAGTAAAATTGTTAGTGATGTTGCTGCTAATGGGTTTGAAGTTTTAAAAGATCTAACTGGTGCCGATTTAGGTGAAGTTGTTCGTACTATCACTAATAAAAACAGTGATAATAAACCTAAAACTAAATAAACTTAATTATTCCTCTTTAATGAGCATTTGCTTGTTAAAGAGGTCTTTTTATGAAAACAGTGAAACACTGCTATTAAATCAGTGTTTCACTGTACTTTTATTAAACCTTCCTGCTAGTTTTTCAAGCATACTTTTTGAAATACCAAATTTACCACATAAAAAATCCTCGATTTCTTCTGGACTTTTCCCTGCTAAATCATTTTCATCTATTCCCATTGATGACATTATACTCTTAACTCGGTTGAACATCTCACTATCACCTTGTTGATACTTATTCATCATATCATTATAAAACTGCTGAGCATTATCTATCTTTTGTTCTTCTTCAATATTTTTTTGATTAAATTGATTTTGACATTCTAATAAACCATCAATTTCATCACTATCTAACCCTAATACATCAAAAAATTCAAGTGCTCGATTACAAATATTTTCTAATTCATATTGATAATCTTCATCAGCTAATTGCTGAACCATCTCTAATTCCTTATAAAACTCTTTGATACTATTGTTTTGAGTTGGAGTTAATAAAATATCTTCATATTCATCATTTTCAAGATCATTTAATACAATCCTCGTATAATACTCTACTTTTTTATGAGTATCCATGATCATCTCTATTTCAATACCAGTAATTTTTGATAACATTGTAACGAATACTTCAGGGTCGATTACCTGGTTACTAAAAGTATATGTTATCTCCTCTAATTTGATAATAGCTTTGATTATTGAATCATTACGATGTTTTTCCAATCCTAAAGAAATAATCTTTTGATATTCAATTATCCCAGCCTGACCAAATTTAAAATATATTTGTGCTGGAGTGATGATCATTCCTCGGCTGCCATCTTGTTCTTTGGTAGCATCAATAAATGCAAGGATTTCAAAAACATTATAATCACCAAAAGTATAAATTGCATTACTAATTTGATTAGGAAGATTCTGATTTGAATAAAAAGAACCATTAATTACAAGACTATCATTAATATAACTTAATATTTCTTCTTGACTCATTTTTCTTACCTCTTTTCATACTGCTACCATTTTACTAAAATAAAAAGCTATTTTCAATCGAAATAGCCCTATCTAAACTAAACTCTTTATTACTGCCCTGATTTCTTTAACTCGTTTAGCTTCGAATTCTGGATATGTTTTAAACCAGCGCCGATTCAATGGTGAAGGATGCGGAAGAACATATGCAGGTTTCCCATTAAAAACTTGATCATTAAAAATCAAATCAACAAAGTTTTGATTAGGAAATATTTTCTTAGCGGCATAACTACCAATGATGATATAAATTTGGTTATCAACTATGTCAATTTCTTGCCTTAACCACTTTTCACTACAGCATTTTGGCGGCAAACGATCCCCACCACTTTTAGATTTACCAGGATAACAGTGAGCCAAAGAAGCAATATAGAAATTATTTTGATCATAAAATGTTTCATCATCTATATCATACCACTCCTCACGAAGTTTTTTCCCACTTAAATCATTAAATGGTTTTAAAGTATTGTGGACATTTAATGAAGGGGCTTGACTAATCTGCATGATCTTAGCATTAGGTTTGCCCCAGACAACAGGATGAGGTTCATATCCAAATTGTCTTTGACAATAGCGACACTCTTGTATTTTTTGTTTTAATTCTCCAAAATCTTTCATCTAATCATTCCTTTGTATATATTTTAACCTAATTATTCCCAAAAAGAAAAGATTACTAACTATATAGCAACCTTTTCTAATCCAAAACGTCTTGAAATTTCTTTTGTTAGTAGTGCTACAACTTGTTTATCCTCTAATAATACTGGGGTTAACTGTCCTTTAACATTTTCTATTGCCTTCAAAATGTCATTTTGATAATGATATCCTGGCAACAATACAAAAGGAATGATTTGTTCATATTCACCTATTATTTTAGTATTAAACGCACATACTGAACCATACCTACTAAGAATATCAAATAGTTTACTATTACTCCGTGGATGAATTATAAATAAGCGTTTTACTTTATTAGAATAAAGTTGTTCTAAAAGAATCTCACTGTTAAAAAGTGGTGCTGCTACTTCTTTTGGTGAACACATTTTAGATATTTTATCATAGATCTTTCCATATGAAATGACCATTGGCTGAATCTGCCATTTTATTTTTAACATCATTAATATTTTTAATTTATCTTGAAAATCTATTTCCTTTAAACATAGAGACATCGCAGATACTTGTTCAGCAAAGTAATCAATCACATTCATACACTGTGCTGTAAAAATTAATAGACGTCCTTCTTTTTCTAAAATAAACATTAGTAACATATCTAATTCTGTTTTTTCAAAATACATCAGCTGCTTAAAAAACTGTTTTCGATCATGTTTATTTACCAAATTATTTAAAAGAACCAGCCTACGAATATTACTTAAAGCAGATAAATAATCATCATATTGTTCTAATTCATAAACTAATTTTTTAGTAAAAGCTGGATACTGCCCCTTTGTTGATATACCTAAAAGCAGATTTTCCGTTTCTACTACCTTCATGGCCTTTAAAGATGCCATACTTGAAGTAGCACAAGCACACAATACTCCTAATTCATCAGCATCTCTAATTATCTGGTTATTTAATTCACGATCATCAGTTGCAATATAAACAAAAAAAGCATTTTGAAGATATTTAGGCTGATAATCTGTCAGATACTTTTCTACCTCTAAAGCCTCGAGCTTTCTATCAATGCGAGAAGCAATTATCTTTACTTTAGCCCCTTCTTTAAGAAACTGCAATGCTTTACGACTAGCAACCGCACCACCGCCAACTATAACAACTGTTTTATCTTTAAAATTAATCAACCAAGGCATCATGACATTTCACCAGTGCTTTTTTTATTGCATTTAAAGTATTGTCGAGATCAATTTGGCTATGAGCAGCACTTACAAACCATGCTTCAAATTGACTAGGAGCAATTAAAATCCCCTGTCTTAACATTTCTCTAAAAAACAAAGCATACATTTCAGTATTACAAGTCTGAACATCTTCAAAAGTAGTAATTGGTTTATTGGTAAAAAATAGCGTCAATAAACTTTGACAACGATGCACCTGATAATCTAATGATAATGTAGATAAAATAGTTTTAATTCCATTTTCTAAATAATTTGCTGCTTTGTTTATATATTCATAAACATCAGGATGATTATTTAAATAGCTTAATTGTGCTAAACCAACAGACATAGCTAATGGATTACCTGATAGCGTTCCTGCTTGATAAACCGGCCCTTGAGGTGAAACTAAACTCATAATTTCTTTTTTTCCGCCGTATGCTCCAACTGGCAGCCCACCTCCAATAATTTTACCAAAACAAACCATATCGGGAATAACTCCTAAATAATCTGGACAGCTATGATAAGAGACACGGAACCCTGTAATTACTTCATCAAAGATCAAAACAATTCCATTTTGATCACATAATGTACGTAATCCGGTTAAAAACTCTTTAGTCGCTGGAACTATTCCCATATTGGCTGCAACAGGCTCTAAAATAATTGCGGCAATATCTTTATTATTTTGTTCTACTGCTGCTATTACAGAGCTTAAATCATTATATTTGCAGATTATTGTTTGAGAAATTATTTCCTGGGGAATTCCCGGACTAGTTGGAAGATTAAAAGTTAATGCTCCTGAACCAGTCTTAACTAATAAACCATCACTATGTCCGTGATAATTGCCCTCAAATTTAATAATTTTATTCCGACCAGTAAAGCCTCGAGCTACTCTTAAAGCACTCATTGTAGCTTCTGTTCCTGAATTAACCATTCTTACCATTTCAATTCCTTGATAGCTGTCAACAATCAATTTAGCCATTGCTACTTCTAACTTAGTTGGTAGTCCAAAGCTTGTTCCTAACTGACTCGCTTCAATAATTGCATTTTGAACGACTGGATGATTATGCCCTAAAATAAGTGGTCCCCAAGAACAAATATAATCAATATATTCAACTCCATCTTCACCAAACAAATGCGCCTTATCACCTTTTTTTGCAAAAACTGGAATCTCACCAACTGATTTAAAAGCTCGGACTGGTGAGTTTACACCACCTGGAATATATTGACAAGCTTCTTCAAATATTTCTTGATTAGTCATGATGATCACCTTGCCATTTTTGAGCTAATTCAAGTGCAAAGTAAGTGATAATCATATCAGCCCCAGCTCGTTTTATTGCTAATAACGATTCCTCTATTACTGCTTCTTTCATTATTCCCTGCTTAACTGCCATTTTAAGCATTGCATATTCACCACTGACATTATAAGCGCAGATTGGCATATTAAAACTAAGTTTTGCCTCCTTGATTACATCGAGAAAAGCTAATGCCGGCTTTACCATAATAATATCAGCACCTTCATCTATATCAGCTTGTATTTCTCGCATCCTTCATTACCATTAGCTATATCCATTTGGTAACTTGAACGGTTTCCAAATGAAGGAGCACTATTAGCAGCCGCTCTGAATGGTCCATAATAAGAGGAAGCATATTTAGCACTGTAACCCATGATTGGTAAATCTTTAAATCCCGTTTCATCAAGTGCTTTTCTTATAGCAAGAATTTCACCATCCATCATTGCACTTGGAGCTACCATATCTACCCCACTTTTAGCATAGCTTACTGCAATCTTGCCTAAATATAATAAAGTTTCATCATTAATCACACAACCATCACGATCCAAAATCCCGCAATGTCCATGATCTGTATATTCACACATACAAACATCACCGATCACATACATTTCTGGAGCGATTTTTTTGATTTCTCTAATTGCTCTTTGGATGATTCCATCATCATTGTATGCTTCAGTCCCTAATTCATCTTTATGTTCGGGAATTCCAAAAAGAATGCACGCATTAATTCCAGCTCTCTGTAATTCTTTAATTATCTCATTAAGACGGTCAATAGAATAATGGTATATTCCCTCTAATGAAGATATCTCTTTTTTAATATTATTTCCTGCAACCACAAATATTGGGCTGATTAATTGCTCCACTGATAAACGATTTTCTTTGATCAAATTTCTTGGTACCTTTTTATTACGTAATCTTCTTCCTCTATAAAACATTAATATTCTCCTTTATAATCGCAATCATTCCTTCATAACTATTATCTTTAGCTTCAATAATCTTCACATGCGGATAATATTTTTTAAGCGCCTGAGTCGTCATTGGTCCAATTGACAAAGCAATCTTAAAAGTACTTGGATATTTTGCTAAACGTTCAACTGATGAAGCACAAGTAAAACAGGCTAAATGATATGACTCTTCTTCAACAATTATTAATTCTTTATTTTCATAAACAATTAATTCATGATCTTCTGCTCGTTTTTTTATCTTACTATGTTCCTTAGCACGAACAATAATCATTTCTTCACTATCCATCCGTTTATTTTTTAAATAATTATTAAAATCTTCACTATTTGCTTTAGGACTAATTAAATCACTATAATATCCATATAGTTGTAACAAGTTGGCTGTCTTTTCACCAATACAAGCAAAACGAACTGTTGTCAAACTACGATGATCAACCCTTTGCATCTTTAAATAATTAAAAAATCCTCTAATACCATTTTGGCTGGTAAAAACAATTAATTTATGATTTAAATCTAATTTTTGCTGAGAATTCAGGTAATTGACCTTCCCTAACTGAACCTGTTTAACTGCCGCCCCCTGTTCTTTGAAATACTTACTGATTGGTAATTCTTGATCACTAACACATGCAACCAGTATCTTTTTGTTTAGTAGTATTTTTCTTTGAAAAAAATCTAATTCATGATGAAGTGCTACTACTGCACCAACAACAATCAACATAGGCGAGCACAAATAACTATCTTTAAATTTATCGATAATATTTTCTAGTGTTCCATAAATACTTCGCTGCTCTGTTCGAGTTGCGTTGGAAATTAAAGCAATTGGAGTAGTCTTATCTTTTCCTGCCACCAAAAGATTTGTAACGATTTGTTCTAGTTTTTGTTGTCCCATCATAAATATATACGTTAAGCTATCATCTAGAAACTGTTGATAATCCCATTCATAAGCTTGATTATTTTTATGGTGAGCTGTTACTACCATAAATCCAGAAGATACCCCACGATGTGTTATTGGAATACCTGCATAACATAAACCAGCAACAGCTGAAGTTAAACCCGGAACAACTTCAAAGTCAATTCCTGCTTTGAATAAAGCCAAGGCCTCTTCGCCACCACGACCAAAAACATAGACATCGCCACCTTTTAATCGAACGACTTGTGCATATTGTCGAGCTTTTTCAATTAACAGAAGATTAATATTATCCTGAGCTAAAGTATGGTTATTTGAAGCTTTACCCACATAGATTTTCTCACATGTTTCCTTACAATAATTTAATATTGCGGGATCAATTAGCCGATCATAAATTATACAGTCAGCACTTTTTATACATTCGAGCGCCTTAACTGTATATAAATCGATTGCTCCTGGACCACCACCGACTAAATAGACTCTACCGTTCATAAACTTCCCTCATTAATATTTCAGCAAGTGCTGTTACTTCCTCGCTTGCATCTTTTAAACTAAATTTCTTATCAATGTTTTTTAAAACCGTTCCATCTTCATTCCCTAACAATCCGTAAAAATGTACCTGATCTCCAATAATTTTTGCATAACCGCCAACGGGAATATGACAACTGCCATTTACTGTTTTTAAAAAAAAACGTTCCAGTTCCATTCGTGTTGTTGTAATTTCATCACTTATATTATTGATCATCGTCAATAATTCACTATCTTGACGAACTTGAATTGCTAATATGCCTTGACCGCAGGCAGGAATCATTTTTGTCTCATCTAAATACTCACTAATTAAATCTTCCAAGCCTAAACGTTTTAGCCCAGCACTTGCAAGTACTAGACCATCGATTTCTTGATTTGCCATCTTTTGTAGACGAGTATTAACATTTCCACGAATATCAACGATTTTTAAATCAGGACGGAGTTTTAATAGTTGATATTTTCTCCGCTTGCTTCCTGTTGCAATCGTTGCATGCTGAGGCAGCCTTGCTAATGAAGAACAATTCTTTAATACTAAGCAATCACGATAATCACTAGGAGCTAACGTTTTAGCGTATACTAAACCAGCAGGATTATCACTTGGCATATCCTTTAAACTATGGACAGCAAGATCAATTGTATGCCCTAATAGTTCTTTTTCGATTTCTTTAACAAAAACACCTTTATCGTTTATTTTGTCCAAAGCAATATGTTGCATTTTATCACCAATGGTATGAATGACTTTAATTTCGTATTCATTTTCTGGATATGCCCTTTGGAGTTTTTCAATTACATATTCAGTTTGTTTTAACGCAAGACTTGAGCCTCTGCTACCAACAATTATTTTCATTCTTCATTATCCTCTTTAAGACTAAGTAGTTTATTTATTACTTCAAGATCATTGATTTGATTAGTTTTTACACAATGTATCGGATCTTTCATTATTTGCATAAATGATGCTTTTAATGTTTTTTCTAATATATGGCGCTCACGAGCAGTTAAAGATAGTTTATTAACCAAAATTTCATAAGTTTGATTAGCTAACTGCATACTTTTTGCCTGTAAAGATTGTATCACATAATCATATTTGATACTATCAAGCTTTGTTCTTACTTCCCTGATCTTAATATCAATTTCTGAATTTATTTTTTCTACATCTTTACTTCGTAATTGATTATTGACTGCAACCTCATGGTTTAATGTATCTAAATCAATACATTGAATAGAAGCAGTTTTATCAATATCACGAGGAATCGTCAAATCAATCGCTATTAATTGTGAACTTATAAAATCATCACGATTAAAGATTAGATGCGGGCTCGCTGTAGCACTTATTAAAATATTAACTTGATCCAACAAGATCTTTCTTTGATTAAAGGGAATAATTTTTATTTTAGGATACTGTTGTTTTAATTTAACAAGTTTGTCACTATTTCGATTAGAAAAAATTAATTCATTATTATCATATAAATATGGGATAAATGATGTCGCAATTTCACCGGCACCACAAATCATAATTTTTTTATTATATAAGTTTGATACTTTTTTTAAATGTTCAACGGCTAAATGAGTCAATGAGATTGACGGCTGCTGATATTTGTGCTTCATCTTTTTGACAAAATTAAGAGTTTCTTGAAAAATCAAAGATAACTCTTTTCCCCCTAAAGACATTCTACAAGTAAAATCATATGCCTGCTTAACTTGTCCTAATATTTGATCTTCACGGATCAGCATCGATTCTAATCCACAGGTTACTTTTAATAGATGCCTAAAAGCTTCATCACCAGTTTTAACATATAATGGCGCCTCAGCTTGATTAAAATAATTTAAATAAATAGATGGTAAGAAATCAATATCTGTTTGATACATCAAATAAACTTCACTTCGATTACAAGTTGATAAAATAAGAACTTGTTCAATACCATAGGTTAATAATAAACTTGAAAATTCTAATTTTTGAGTATCTGTAAAACTAAATAAGGAACGTTTATCCAATGCTAATTGCTTGTGGCTAACACCAATTACTGCGAACTCCATAAACCTTTAAAAAACCACGAAATCGTGGTTTTAATTTTGTGGTCCTGCTTTTTTATGTTGTTCAAGCGGTTTTAAATGGATATTGGCACGTTGTTCACTTTCAGTCCAATACAATTCTTCTGCCACAAGACACTCAGGATTTAATTCAACGCCATCTAAAATCAATTCTTTAAACTTAGGATATCCAGCAATATCAATTAAGTGTCCACCATGAATATATTCAGGTTTGTTATCCATCACCCAGGCAGAAAACTTTTGCCAATTGCTAAACACTTGTAGTAATGCATCTTCGGTAATCCAATTTAAGAAAATTTTCCCCATTCTTGGATACTGTTTTCCACTACGTCCACCTAGAGTAACACGATAAAATTTAGTTGGTTTACGTGTCCAGGCACCAGTTGGACAAGCAATAACACACTCTCCACATCCAACACAACAACAAGTATCTTTATCTACTTTATTATCAGCATTTAGTGAAAGTACTCTAGTCGCATGATGTTGACAAGCTCGCACACAAGCACCACAGCCAATACATCTTTCTGGATGATACTCCATCTTCGCGATCCCCATGATTCCAAAATCATTAAAATGACCTTTTCCACAATCATTAGGGCATCCCGATACTGATACTTTAATATGATAGTGATTAGGAAAAATAATTTTTTCAATTTTTCTTGCTAACTGATACGTATTCACATTTGCTTTGATACAATGAGTATTACCAATACAGCTCATAACATTACGAGCTCCAATAGTAGGATAGCCATAATCAGTAACATCCATATCAACATCACACATTTCGACTTCTACTTCTTTAATATAATCTTTAATATACTTGTTTACTTCACCAATGTATTCATATTTTATTCCGGGAATATTCAAAGTTTGTCGCATTCCAATATGAAATGTTCCGTTTCCCCAGTTTTCTGCGATATCTTGAACTACTTGCAAATATTTAGCCGCAATCATTGATCCTGGCACCCGCATCTGTAACATGAATTCACCAGCCACTTTAGACTGTCTAAAACAATTTATTCTTAATTTTTTTATATCAATATCATGATTCATCTTCAGCTACTCCTAATCTACTAAATATTTAGCCTTTGTATAATTAAATACTGGTCCATCTAAACAAACATATGTTTCATCAATTCGGCAATGTCCACATTTCCCAACTGCACATGACATTTTTCTTTCAAAAGATACCCAAATTTTTTCATCAGGTACCCCTAAACCAGCAACCTTTTCTCCGGTAAATTTCATCATCATCGGTGGCCCGACAATAATAACTTCATAATTACCCATAAAACTATCAAAAGGAATTTTTTCAACTAAATCGGCTACAAAACCAACATTCCATCCTTCAATTTGGTCTTTATCTAAAGTATAGAAAGTATTAAATTTTTCTTGCCATTTATTTAATTCCTCTTTAAAAATAATTCCAGCCTCATTTTTAAACCCAACAATTAAAGTTAAACTTTTTACATATCCATCATTTTCAAAGCACTCATTTAGCATACTTCTTACTGGTGCTAATCCTGTACCACCAGTTATTACAACTAAATGTTTTCCTTTAAAGGTTTCTTCTAAAGGCCAGCCTTTACCATATGGTCCCCTAATAAAGAGAACATCACCAGGTTTCTTATTAAAAATTTCATCAGTTACTTTTCCAACCGAACGAATCGTAAAATCTAACCAGCCCTCACCCTGGGCTGAAACAGAGATTGGTGCTTCACCAATTTTAGGAATTGATAATTGGAGAAACTGTCCATGTTCCGGTTTAATATTTGTAGCAACTTTAAACGTATACTCTAAATTACTTTCTCGTTTTATCTCAAGAATTGTACTTGGAATTGGTTTGATTGGATTATTCATGGTTATCTCCTTTCACTTCAATTTCCGCCACTGCCGTAGCCATCTTCTCAACTGTTGCCGTTACTGAAATATATTCAGGGCATCTTGATGGATGTACAGCGCCCACAACCAACACACATATGATAATCATTAAAACGTGCTTTATAATCATGAAATTTATGAAGAATCTTATATCGCATTCGATCCCCAGCCGTTGGCCTAAAGGCATGACCTCCTGCCATATCACTAAAACCATCGACCTGGCATGAAGCTGCAGTTCTTCGGCGTTCTCCAATACTAGCATTTTCATTATAAATTAAGTCTGTTGTCGTAAAACATGTACAAGTAGCACATGCTATCGTGCAAGCACCACATGAAATACAGCGTGAATTAAATGTTTGCCACATTGAATGTTGTTTTAATTTTAATAACGTTTCCTTGTCCTTGATTTCAGGAACTGTTACTTTTACTTCATTTTCCTCAATAAATGAAACTTCAAAATCATCTTTAGGGGCTTCCATAAAATATTTTTCAAATTCACTTTCTTTAACTTCTATTAATACCTCATTATCTAAATGACGAATTGCCAGACTATAATTGTCCGTTTTATTAGCTTGCATACTAACACAAAAACAAGTGTCCCAGCCACTTGTACACTCCATTAAAATTATCTTAACTTTTTCTTGAAGTCGTTGATAATAAAGATCACTGTACCCGCCATTTCCTAAATATATTTTATTTTGATGTTCCATTGCATTAACATCGCAAGGTCTCATAAAAATCAATATCTTTTTATCAGTTACTTTACTTTCACGATATTCATCTTCTGTAAAATAGAATAAAGATTGAGTAATTGGGGTAATTACTTCTTTAGCTGGAAAATCAGATTTTTGATCAAACACTACTTCTTCAATTTTACTAATTTTATCATAGCGAATAATATCAGTATCTGAATAACGCCCTTGTTTTTCAAAGCGTTTTGGTCCATAGATATCATATTCTTGTGATAGCGTCGCCAAAATATCATTTACATCTTTAAAACCTACTTTATATCCCATCGTTTTTCCACCTAATGCCTACGCTTACATTTTGATTATAACACTTTCTATGTTATTATAATAATATTAATATCTAATGATATCTATTGGTTTTTCCAATAGCACAGGAGGTCTCAAAATGATTACACGAAAACATTTAGCCATTTTTAAAACGGTTGCTAAAACTAAATCAATGTCAAAAGCGGCCAAATTATTATACATCTCCCAGCCAACTATTTCTCAAAAAATCCAAGAAATTGAAGATGAGTATCAGGTTAAATTATTTGAACGTTATTCAAAGACACTATTTATCAGTGAAGAGGGTCAAACATTACTAGTTAAAGCCAACCAGATATTGAATCTATATGATGAAATTGAACATATCTTTACTAAAACCAAACAATTCCCATTAAAGATTGGTGCAACTTTGACAATCGGCAGTACTCTTATTTCACCTATTTTAAAGAAATTAAAAGATAAATATCAAGATATTACTTTTCAAGTTTATATTGATAATACTAATGTTATTGAAGAAAAATTATTAAATAATACTTTAGATATTGCTTTAGTTGAAGGTACGATCATCAATCAAGATTTAATTGTCGAACCCGTTATCAAAGATCGAGTTGTTTTTGTTTGTGCCCAAGATTACCCTCTAAATAACGTTAAAGTAATGAGCCTAACTGAATTGAGTTTACATCCTTTTATTGATCGTGAACAAGGTAGTGGGACAAGAAATCAACTTGATGAATGCTTAAAAAATAATAATATTTTTTTGGAGCCTGCTTGGCAATGTCATAGTTGGGAATCTGTTAAACAGGCAGTTTTAAATGGTCATGGTATCGCCTTAATGCCTATGAAAATTATTGAAAATGAAGTTATTGAAAAAAGTATTCAAGTTATTAATGTCAATAACATCAGTATTGAACGCGATTTTTCAATTTGTTATCATAAAAATAAAAGTATAAATAAAAAAATGCAAGCCTTTATTAAGACCTGCAAAAATTATTAATTATTTAAGCCTTGACCAACTTGTTGACCAACAATTGCACCATCATTGGTAGCTGTCACAACTTGGCGAAGTACTTTTTGACGAACATCACCAGCAGCATAAATACCTTTGACAGATGTTTCCATCAATTCATTTGTAATGATATAGCCACGCTCATCAGTAATTCCTAAGTCTTTAACAAAATCAGTAATTGGATCTAATCCTACAAATGGAAAGACACCCTTAACTGCTAATTCACTAACTTCACCAGTCTTACTATCTTCTAATGCAATCGCCGCAACCTTATTATCTTTTGCAATAAGATGATGAGGTTTTTTTAGAAAATGAATTTCAATTTTATCATTAGCTTGAACATGATCTTGAATTATTTTATCAGCTCTAAAAACATCCCGCCGAACAATTAAATGTACTTTTTTAGCAAATTTAGTTAAATAAATAGCTTCTTCTAATGCCGAATTACCCCCACCAACAACTGCTACTTCATCACCTTTAAAAAATGGTCCATCACAAACAGCACAATAAGAAACACCATGCCCGGTTAATTCTTCTTCCATCGGAATTCCCATTTTACGTTCCTTAGTTCCAGTAGCAATCAAGACATTTTTTGCTTCATATGACTGATCCGTTGTTATAACTTCTTTATAATCACCGTAATCAATTACTTTAGTTACTTCACCATATGCCTGTTCACCGCCAAATGATAATGCATGTTCATACATTTCATAAGCTAACTCAGGGCCAGTCTTCTTTTTTTGTCCAGGCCAGTTTTCGATTTCAGCACTGACATTCAACTTTCCTCCAGGTGCTCCAGCATCCAGCATCAACACCTCTGCCCCTGCCCTAGTTGCATATAAACATGCACTTAATCCAGCAGGACCAGCTCCAATAATAATTAAATCTTTCATCTTAACACGCTCCTTCTATATATGGAATGATTTCCTTCATCTCGTCGATCATTAAATCTGGTTCTAATTCTAATAAATGTTGATAACCTTTAGGTGACCATTTTACACCAATTGTTTTAATACCAGCATTTTTCCCAGCTTGAATATCAGTTATATTATCACCGATATATACAGCTTTTTTAACCCCCAATAATTCCATTGCCTTGATTATTCCTTCTGGATCCGGCTTAGTGACCTTAACATCGTCTAATCCAATTACTACATCAAAATATTTTTTTAAATCAAAAGTATTGAGTCCTACATCAGCAGCAACTTTTAATTTAGTCGTAACGATTCCTAAAGGATAACCTCTATTTTTTAAATATTCTAATGTTTCTACTACTGTCGGATAAACATAGACAAAATCCTCGTGATGACTATGGTTATAACTATGATAATAATTCAACAATTCATTAAACATTTCATCTGGAAAGTACTTCGAAAACGTTTCTTTTAAAGATGGTCCTAAAAAAGATAATAATTCATCTTCACTCAAAGTATACCCAGGCTGATACTTTTCAAATACTTTAATAAAAGTTCTTTTAATTAATTCGTCTGTATATAAAACTGTTCCATCTAAATCAAATATTATTGCTGTATCCATAAAATCTCCTTTACACATCATAGTATATCACACGTAATTAAATGTGATAAAGATTATGCTTTATTATTTATGAATATAAGTCTATACTTATGACGAGGTGATTAAAATGAAAATTGCAATTGTATTTGATACTCATACAGGTAATACCAAAAAAGTAGCTAATGTAATTAAAGAAGCTTGTATTAACGAAGAGGTTGTTTACTTCGGTGAACCTCAAACATTCAGTGATGCAGATCTGATTTTTATTGGAAGCTGGACCGATAAGGGTAACTGTAGTCAAAAGATTCAAAATTTTCTTACTACTCTTTCAAATGAAAAAATCGCTTTTTTTGCAACAGCTGGATTTGGTGGTTCTACTGAATACTATGATAAACTGGCAGAACGATTTGATAATGTTGTAAATACTAATAATAAGATATTAGGACACTTTTTCTGTCCCGGTAAGATGCCTTTATCAATACGTGATCGCTATGTTAAAATGATTCAAGAGCATCCTGAAGATAAACAGCTTCAAGTTAGTATTGATAACTTTGATGCAGCTCTATCACATCCAGATACAAATGATTTAGAAAATGCTAAAAAATATGCATTAGAGATGATAGCTAAGGTTTAAATATCTTAGCTATTTTATATATTAAAATAAATGAATTGGATTAATAAAATTAATTTTTT
>OBVN01000285.1_pt1 | contig 19888 bp, 20 predicted proteins | sample 1476171 | NCBI WGS metagenome assembly OBVN01 (sample SAMEA2580014, study PRJEB22360) | human gut metagenome | biome: human gut; feature: human-associated habitat; material: faeces | place: Denmark | collected 2008/2010
GTATGCTCAACTGACTTAAGTCTATATGTTCAAATTTTCAATTTGAACAGGTAAAAATAAAAATACTCTAGTAAGTTTTTACTAGAGTATTTCATTTATACTTTAAATAACTCAATAATGTCATTAGTAGACATTGTTGTTATACTACCTTCATTATTTTCCACAAAACTATCAGCTAAGTTTTTCTTTTTATTTTGCAGTTCTAAGATCTTTTCTTCAACACTATCCTTCATTACCAATTTATAAACCGTTACAACATTTTCTTGCCCGATTCGATAAGCACGATCAGTCGCCTGATTTTGTGCTGACATATTCCACCAAGGATCAAAATGAATAACTGCTTCAGCAGCAGTCAAATTCAATCCTGTTCCCCCAGCTTTTAATGAAATCAAAAATACTGTTGTATCATCATTTTGAAATTGATTAACTAATCGATGACGTTCTTCTTTTTTTGTATCACCTGTTAATTGATAATAAGTAATACTTTCTTTCTCCAATTCTTTAGCAATTAAATCAAGCACGGAAGTAAAAGAAGAAAATAATAGCACTTTTTGATTATTTCCCAGGAAATTTCGGATTAAATCAAGACATCCCGATAATTTTGATGAAATATTCGAAATATTATCATATATTATCCGTGGTTCACAACAAATTTGTCTTAATCTTGTCAACATTGCTAAAATAGCAATACGATCTACATTATCATAATTAAGCTGTTCTTGCAGTTCTTTATTGACCTGAATTAAATTAGCTAAATACAACTTATTTTCTTCTTCATTAAATTCAATTGATAATGTTTTTTCAATCTTCTCCGGTAATTCAGTCAATACATCTTTTTTATTACGTCTTAAGATAAATGGTGTAATTAATTTTTTTAGTTCCTGCTGTTTGTTTTCATCATGATTTTTAACAATCGGTGTTTCATAATTAGTTTTGAAATAATGATAGCTATACAAATACTCTGGCATTAAAAAATCAAAAATTGACCATAACTCCGCCAAAGAATTTTCTATAGGAGTTCCGGTTAAAGCAAAACGATGTTTAGCTTTTAACGATTTTACTGTTATCGCATTCTTAGTTTTAGGATTTTTAATATATTGCGCTTCATCCAAAATAATATTTTCAAATTGATAACCATCATAAAGATTAGCATCACGACGCATATAATCATAAGTAGTAATTAGCACATCAACCTCATTAAATTTTCTAATTGCTTCTTTTCGTCGTTTTAGACTGCCGTGAATACAAGTACAAGATAAAGAATTAGAAAATTTATGTATCTCATCTTGCCAATTCAATAGCAATGATGATGGACAAACAACTAAACTAGTTTTTTTATCATCCCGATTTTGATCCAGTAAAACAATCATTTGTAAGGTTTTCCCAACCCCCATATCATCGGCCAAAATTCCTCCAAAGCCATAAGAACTAATTGATTGAAGCCATTGATATCCAAATTTCTGATAATCGCGTAAAATTTCTTGATAATTAGGCGCTAAGGGATAACTCTGTTTAGCTATATTTTTAAAATTATCAATAATTTCTTTAAATACGGTACTACGATCATATACTAAATAATTGCTTGTTTCGGCTTTATTATCAAGACTAAAAGCCCGATAGACATCCATTTCTAAATGTCCATCCTCAAGCATCTTTGGTCTAATTTGATAATCAGTCATAAATTCATTTAATTCTTTCAGCTCATCAGAATCAAGATATAATAGTTGACCATTTTTTAACCGATGAAATTTCTTCTTCTTTTGATATGAGTTTAAGACTAACGCTAATTCATCTTTAGGAATATCAATACTTTCAATGTCAATTGCCAATAAGTCATTTTCTAAAGTCACTCCTACATTAATACTAAATTGACTTTTCTTCCCAATCTTTTTAAGTGCATCACTAACCATCACTTCACAATAATTAGCTAAAAAAGGCAAACCTTCATTTAAAAAGGAGTAAGTTTTTTCACTTTCTAAATTCAAATACATACAATGTTTTTCAAAATCAACTACATCACCAATCTCTTTTAAATAATCTTCAATTAAATCAAAATTAATTGATGTTTGCTTTCTCGGCTGTTGAAATGAATAAATCGTTTCTAGGCCTTGTTTACTTTCAAGATAAACTTTGATTTGTTCCAATTCATTAATATCGCCATAGAGTGTCAATATTTCTGTTTCGATAACTTCACTTGTTAATAAGTCCCCAGTATAATTAAAATATTGCTTAATATCATTTAAAATATATTTAACAAAGTCATTTACATCTTCTTTTGCTAATAATAATTTGTCTTTACTTTCGCAATTATGAATAAATTTGATTGCTTTTCCTTCATCATCCAGCTTAACCATACCTATTTCATTTTCAGTAATCTTATAAAGATTTTTATAACCACAAAATTCATCAAAATCCTTTAATTCAAGCGAATAATATTTTTCAAGTTTCCTTATATGTAAAGTAGGCTGATAATTATATTGATAAATTGATAAATGTTGATTAGTTTTTTCTAAATCTTTTAATACTTCATAGATATATTCAATACTTTCGGGAATAATCTTTATCTCATTTGTCACATGCGATATATCGTAATAATATTCCTGTTGATACCGCTCATAAGTGATCATACAAAATTTCATTAATTCAATAATCTTCAGTGCTTCATCACTAAATACTTTTTGATTATGAACAAACGCTAATTGTTTACCATATTCAACATATTCATTATTTGCTAATGCACTTAAAAAATTAGGAATATTTTTTATTATATACTTTTTATCACTTCCTACTTTGAATTTTAAACATGGGTGCCCATAATTAATCTTGATCTGGACTTCAAGATCATACTTTTGATTTAGTTTAACCTGATTAAAATCAATTGCTTTAGCAGTCTTAAATGATGCTATTAGGTTTTTTGTTACTGCTAATTCATTTTTTAGCAGTTCTTCTTCCTGCTGCTGACGAATTTGTACTAACTTGTCGAAATAACTTATCTTACCATTTTTACTTTTATATTTAAATGGAAAATCATCAGGTGATAACTCTTGAACCTTTAGCAAAACAGCCCCAATATGACCGCAAGCCGAGAGTTCATCACACCAATAACAATTACAACTATAGTCAGTAATCTTATTATCTTGATCAATAACGATTTTACACACATTTTCATAACTACCATTATCAACAATGCCTTCAATTGTATAATCATCAAAAAGTCGATCATAAGTAATTGTGATTTCTCTAACATAATCTTTTTGATAATATATTCGTCCTGTTCTTAGATTTCTAACACTGCTTACGATTCTATGTAATTCTTTGTCAGTTACAAGCACTTACCAGTCACCTCCTAATTTTCTTTAAAATTATAGCATATATCGAATAATATTCATTAATATTACGACTCTAACCATTATGACTAAACTAAATACATAGAGTTATAAAGATGTAATCTTGCAGCAAGTATTTATTTCAATAAATTTCTTATTACTGCCATAATCAAATTTTTAAATAATTAAATACTCATTTCCACAAGCATTAATAAACAATAACAAATCATCATAGGTAATTGATATTGTTGCTGTATTAATATTAGGGTGAATTAATAATCGTTGTGCTCTTAATTCACGATCAATCAATATTTTTACTCGCTTATTATCATTAATTATTCCTAATGGTGTCACTGATCCTGGAATTAACTTTAACAATTCTACAAGTTCTTCATCACTAGCAAAGCTTAGCCGCTTACTACCAATTTGTTTAGCTATATATTTCAAGTCAGCACGCTTTTCAACCGTCATCATATAAATGAAGAATTGTTTATCACTACTTTTTAAAAATAGATTTTTACATGCTACTCCATCAATTTGCTCATTAATAAACATTGCTTCTTCAACAGTGCTAACTGATTGGTGATTAATTTTTTGATAATCAATACCCAACTGTGTTAAAAATTTATATATATCCATTGTTAACTCCTCTTTTTATGATAATGATTTTAACATATTAAAAGTTTAATTGAAAATAATAAAAGCATCCAAAGGATGCTTAATCAATTTTCTTTAATTCATAATCAAAACCATATTTTAAAATATATTCTTCTAGAGTCCAATTATTATCATAAATTATTTTAGCTGCTTTCTTACCAACATAACGTAAATGCCATGGCTCATTAGCAGTTCCAGTAATATCCGAACGATTTTTAGGATAACGAAGAATAAAGCCATATTTATAAGCATTTTTAGCAACCCATTTATACTCATCCGTATCACCAAAAACCATTCTCTTTTTATCAATTACACTTTGGCTAGTTAAATCTACTCCTAACCCTAATTGATGTTCACTTGAGCCAGGTTTCGCAACTAAACCACTAGCAGTGACTTCATCATAACGGTTAAAATAATCATTATAAATTTCTACTTGTTCATCATATGAGCGATATCCACTATTTAAAACTAAATGATAATCTTCTTTTAAAGCATCTTTATTCATATCTTCTAATGCTTTAGCTGCATCTTTTCGAAGTTTATTATGGTTATTATCAGGAGCAATTGGTATATCAGGTACAACAAGATCAGCAGGGACATAATCTTTAGGTAACACAAAACCCTTTTTAATCAACAGAAGTGTATTACTAGGATCTAAAACTTCATATTCTGATCCAACAGCATTATTAGCATCAATAAATGGGTAAGTAACCGTAAGTACAGCTGTTATTGGCTCTTGATTACTTGCAAGATACTTAGGCAGATCCTCAAAGACCATTCCATTAATCTTTAAATAAGATTTAATTTGCGAATATGTATATTTATTATCGACGATTACCTTAAAATCAGACAGCTCTGCAACTTTCATTAAAGATAATACTTGTTTATAACTATATTTTAAATCCTTGAGATCTTGATAATAATCCTGATAGAAAGTATCAATATATTTTATTACTTCTTTTTTTGAATAATCTTGATGTTCTTTTTGATATGTCTGATACTCTAAATAATGTTTTTTATTTTTATATTCATTCCAGGAACTTAAATCACTGACCTTTTCCGCATCCAAATAACGCTCAATCTCATTATCATTTAGCTGTAAAATAATGCTTTGTTCAGACCAACCATAGCCCTTCGTCATTAACCGAATTCTTGTAAAATTAAATGCAATCAATGTCCCAAGTATTAACATAGCGATTAATACACTAATGATTACTTTATAAGGGATTTTTTTCTTTTCATTGTACGACATGTAACTGCTTCTTTTCAACCTATTATCCTCCTCGATATATTCTTGGCAGTCGACTTCCTAAACGACTCAAAATCTCATTACTAATTGTATTAGCTTCAAGTGCAATTTCTTCTACCCTAATTTCTTCTGTACCATCTTGACCAATTACGGTGACTAGATCATTATCACTGATATCACTAATCTCGCTAACATCTACAAGCATTTGATCCATACAAATTCTTCCAACGATTGGACACTTTTGACCTTTGATCAAAACACTTCCATTTGAAGAAAGTATACGTGGCAATCCATCACCATAGCCAATTGGAATAACGGCAATTACACTATCACGATTAACCTTATAAGTCAAGCCATAACCAAGACTCGCGCCTTTAGTCAAATAATGCAGCATTGCAATTTGTGCTTTAATTGTTAAAGCTGGTTTTAAATCTAATTGTACTTTTGAATAATCATTGAACGTTGAGTACACTCCATACATTAAAATCCCAACCCGAGCATAATCGGCATTGATTTCAGGATAATTTACTAATCCATAACTACTTTGAAGATGAACCTTTCCTATATCATAATGTCTTAATTTTAATTCATTAATTAAATCATAAAAAGCAGCTATTTGTTTTTGGGTGTATTCTTGATCAACTTTCCTTTTACTATCACAAACACAAAGATGTGTAAAATAACCCTGAATATGAATAAACTGGTAATCATATATTTCTTTAATACTCTCATAATCGCTTAAATCAAAACCTAAACGATGCATTCCAGTATCAATCTTAATATGAACATTGATCATATGCCCACTTTCATTTAATTGCCGAGCATGCTCACGATTTACAATGGTTTGAATCAAACGATAATTATATAATTCAATTGCACGAATGGGATGACTATAACCAAGTACTAAAATTTCGCCATATATCCCATGTTCTCGAAGTTTGATACCTTCATCGATAGTAGCAACTGCAAAAGCTTCAATTCCCATTTTTTGACAATGTTTCGCAACTTCTACTAACCCATGACCATATCCTTCTGCTTTAACAACTACCATTAATGAACTATTTTTATTTAATAATGAACTCAATTCATCAAGATTATGCGTGATTGCATCTAGATCAACTTCGATCCAACTGCGACTTGTGCGAATATTCACCATACTTCTCTTTTCCTTTCAATAAAATCTCTGAAAATAAAACAGTTATTATCAATACACTAATAAACTGAATCAGCGGGTCAACAACTAAATGATCACACTTCAATAATTTACCTATTCCACGAACAACAACAATCATCAAGGGATGAAAAAGATAAATAGCTAACGATAGATCTTTACATTTAGATATTCGTTTGCCTGATATTCGTAAAAGTCCCTGATATAGCCAAAACATTACTACCGGCAATAAGATATTCATTGAATCATGACGTACAAAAACATAATCTGCTGCATCTTGATAACCTTTCAATAGTGATATTTCTATAAACATCAAACTTATTGCTAATATCGTGCTAATAACGATTACTCTTAAACTAAAGTTAAATTGCTTTACCGCAAGAAGTTTTCCAATCCAAATGAATAACGGTGCAAAGAAAATACCATTTCGTGTATAATCACTTATTAAAAAAATCAAGTCATACCCCCATTTACAATATGGGTGTATCAAACCATAATACGAATCACCACCTAATCCAATTAAATAAAGTAGTACCACAATTGAAAAACTCGTTAATAAAGATACCCGTTTATCTAATACTGCAACAGTGATCAATCCTAGAACTGTTGCTGGTAAATACCACAAATGATAGAAAGTTCCATCGAACAAAACATCTTTAATTATTTCATAAATCAGATTACTTTGATTAAAATAATGATTATAAAGATTTAATGGTAAATAAATAATTATTGCTGCTAAATAAATCAATAGTGTCTGTTTAATAATCTTATATAGTCGTTTTTTACTGGGATTAAGAAAATAGAAATAAGCAGTTGTGATAAAAAAGAATGGTACTGCAATACGTCCTAATCCACGAGTTAAATAAAAATCTAAAGTTGGGCTAATTGTATCTAATGGTGAAGTATGAATCGTGACAACTAAAATTGCAGCAATTATCCTAAAACAGTCGATTAAGGGATAACCTTTTACTTTAGACATATGGCCTCCATGATGTAATAATAAAACCATCACAATTATTTCCCGATATTTGATAACTACCATGATCACTTAAGTTTAACTTAGTCTGTTCATTAACTGCTGGAACATAAAATACTTCAACTAACTTTCCTTGGCAGTCTAAAACATATGGATTGAAAATAGAATGATTTTTTATATATAAATGATATTCTTCAAAACACCACTGATTTTCTTCCATAATTTTTGCATGAACAATCCCAACATAGCGAAAATGCCATGGTTCCTCACTAATTTTGGTAAAATCAGTTTTATTTTTAGAATATCTCTGAATAAAGCCATAATCACTTGCAATATCACGAAATTGTTGACAGATTTCCTGACTTGTAAAATCAGGACAAAAGATATCAATTGTTTCATTTTTTACTGCTAAATCAATGGCTAGACCTGTTTGATGCTCACTACAGTTCACTCTAGCAACAAACTTATCAACAAACTTATCAACAAACTCTTTTCCATGATTTTGAATAGCCTGATTATAGATCATAGCTTGTTCTTGACCGCTTCTTAAACCACTGACTAAAACAATCTTATCTTCTGCTTTAATTTCCTGTAATGCTTTTGTTAGCATCTCCATAGCCGTTTTTTCTAATGATATTGTTGAATCCTTGGCAGTCGAACAGTTAGTAATTTGATAGTTATTTGCAATTGGATAATTATGATTAACCAATACTAATGGACCTTGGTAAATATCATCTTTATTTAAAGTTACCATCTGCATACTTAAGCCCTATCGCAACAATTTTATCTATTAATTCACTAAATTCAAAACCTACTCCTTTCATCATCTGGGGAAAACGGCTATGATCAGTAAAACCAGGAATCGTATTAACCTCATTAAAAACTATTTCATTGTTTGGCGTTAAAAACATGTCTACCCTAGCAAAATTCTGACAAGCTAATGTCTGATAAATAATTTTTGCAGTTTCTTGAATTTTCCTTGCCGTTACTTCATCAATTCTAGCGGGCATATGAATTGTTGAAGTTTTCAAAGTATACTTTTCATCATAATCAAAAAAACCTCCCGATAATTCTATTTCATCTACCTCACCAACAGTCAATTCATCGTTGCCAATAATCGCACAACCTACCTCAAACCCTTCAACAGCTTCCTCTACAATTACTTCATTATCGTAATTAAAGGCATATTCAAGTGCTTTTGTTAATTCTTCCACTTTGACAACTTTACTAATTCCATATGATGATCCAGCTTTTAATGGTTTAACAAATAATGGAAAATTCAATGCTTTAACATTAAAATCATTTATATTATGTACAAGCACAGACCTAGTAACCTTTATCCCTGCTGCTTTGACTAACTGGTGAGCTCGATACTTATCCATACATAATGCTGATGCTAATAATCCGCAGCCAAGTACTGGTATTTTTGCAAGCTCCATTAATCCTTGAACAGTACCATCCTCACCATTTTTTCCATGCAAGACCGGTAAAACCGCATCAATTTGCTGATAGATTATTTTATTATCAACTATTTCCATCACTGCTTGTCTTTCTGGTTCTAAACATACCGTCACTGGATTAAGCAGTTCTTGATTCCAAGTATCATTGCTAATTTTTTCAATTTCCCCATCATAATGAAACCACTGTCCTGCTCTCGTAATCCCGATTAAATAAAGATCATATTTTTCTTGTGGAAAATTCTTTATAATCGCAGCTGCTGATTGTAGCGACACTTCATATTCACTTGATTTTCCTCCAAATAAAATAGCTATTGTTTTTCTTTTCATATTATATCCTTCCTTACTACTCCTTCGATAAATCTATAATATAAAAAAAACGCTCTTCATTTTTTAATTTCTTCATAAGAAAAAATCACAAAATTCCCACTTATTTCTTACATTTTTCTTACAAAAAAATCTGCATTCTGCTGACTTTACTGTTAAATATTAAAATGCTTTTTAAAACTTTGAGCAATCCCATCATTATCAACACTATCAGTTATTTCACTTGCTACACTTTTTAATTTAGGAATAGCATTCCCCATAGCAATACCATGTTTAACCAATTGTAACATCTCTACATCGTTGATACCGTCACCAAAAGCATACGTGTTTTCATAATCAATTCCTAATTTTTGATATAAATATTCACAAGCAGTTCCCTTAGTGAACCCTTTGCAATAAACATCCATTCGAATCAAACCTGTATCATACGGAATCATCGTAAATTCATCTTCTAATTCATGATAAGCTGCCCACAACTGTGCTGCACTATCAAATAAAACACAACAGCTTACCGCTTTAACATCACTAGTTTTAAATACCTCATTAACATCAGTTGTTCCCTGAAACATAGCACGATGTTTTATAACCAATTCATCATCAAGAAAACTGCACCATGCACCACCGCGACCATTAAACATTGAACGACCATTATATTTTGCATATACATCTAATTGCTTCTGCACCATTTCATTATCAAATTGTTCATCAATCAAAATCTCATTATTAAAACGAATATAATGTCCATCATTACAAATATACCCATCAAATTCAATGTTTGCCACACTTTCAGGTACTTCACCCCGAGCTGTTGCAATGACGATCTTATTACCTTGATTTTTAAATTCATTTAAAACCCTTATTGTCTCATCAGTTGGATGTAACATCCCATTAGGTACATTAACTAATGTCCCATCAATATCAAAAAACGCTATTTTCGTATTCATAATGCTCCTCCTTCTTTTAAGTATAAAGAAATTCATATCTTTTATGAGATATTTTAATATTATGAAAATAATTACTGAATCACATAATCTTTTGCATGATCACTGTAATAAAGAGCATTGTTTGTATCAATAAACACGGCTTCTATCCCCGCTAATTGATTTACTAATGCTAACCCCTGCTCTTTACCTAAAGTAAAACATACTGTGCTTAATGCATCACCATCAACTGAATGATTACTAATAATCGTAACTGAAGCTAACCCATTATCATAACTATATCCCGTCTTCGGATTTAAGATATGATGATAATACTTCCCTTCAACTTCAAAATAACGTTGATAAATTCCTGAAGTTACAACCGACTGATCATTAATTTTTAATTTTAAAATGTCACTACTTCCTTTAGGATCAGTAATACCAATTGTAAAATCATCACTATTCTTTTTCCCTACACAAAGAACATTACCACCTAAATTGATAATTGCACTGTCTACTCCCTGCTCAATTAAGTATTCCTTAATTTTATCAGCAATATATCCCTTTGCAACAGCCCCTAGATCTATTATAGTATTAGGATTACTAAAACTAATTGTACTATCATTTAAAGTAATTCCCCTATATCCAATCGACGTCAAAGCACCGGCTATTGCTGAAGTTTCCGGCAATTTTGGAGTATCAGCTTTAAAATCCCACAAATCAATCAATTGTCCTACTGTAATATCAAAAGTACCATTAGATAATTTACTATATTCCAAACCAATATTTATAACTTTAGCAAGTTCCTTGGATATTTTAATTGGTTTAGTTTTATCCTGATGATTGAGCTGATATAATTCACTTTTGGGATTAGTCCGGGAAAAGAGAAGCTCGTAGTCCTTGCAAATAGCAAAACATTCATCTAGAATATTAGACGAAGCACGATCATATAAAGTAATCGTAACTTGCGTATCTAAAAGAAGCTGCGTTTGACTTAGAGGCTGTTTATTCGTACATCCACAAAATATAATTAAGATTATTAAAATTTTTATAAACCAACGTTTTTTCATGTCATTTCCTTTCATTCTGGAGGTAGCTATGTTTAAGAAGAAAGACTTCATTATTATTTTCATAATTTTTGTCGTTATTATCGGGGCACTGCTTTTTAATCATTTTTATTTCAGTCAAAAAGCTGCTTACGTGAAAATCACCGTTAATAATCAAGTATATCGTACTGTTCCTCTAGAGATTGATCAGACAATTAAGATTAGTGATAAAAATATGATCGTGATCAATCACGGAAGTGTACATATGAAAGATGCTACTTGCCCTGATAAATCCAAACTCTTTTCAACTTTGATCATTAGTATTTCCGGCGCAATCTTTCATAATCTAGGACAAATCCTAGTAGCCTTAATTTTCTATGGTTTTAATATTATTTATTATCTACCTTATTTAATAATCTTATCACTTATTACAGGTAGTGTCATTGGTATCTTAGGCCAAATTATTTTAGCCAAACTACCTAAACAACTATCATAATGAATTGTTTTTTACTAAAAAAAGGAATTTCTTCCTTTTCAAACAACAATATAACTCTCATTTTTAGCAGCAAATGAAATGATCATGTAATATTTTATATTGGGAGAGAAAAATAATCTACATGATCACTTACTTTGCTACGATAGTACTATACTCCTTAAACATTACTTTAAGTCAATCTTTTTTTATTAAACTAATTGCCGATTCATCCATTTTCCACTAAAATAGCGCCAGATAAAGAAAATACAACGAACTCCCCAATCAATAAACATTGCAATCCAAACACCAATTAATCCAAGATTCATATATTGTCCCAAAACATAACTAAAGCATAATCTAAATATTAGCATTGATGCAGCTGAAACTATCATCGTAAACTTAGCATCATTAGCTGCTCTTAAAGCATTTGGAAATGTGAATGACGTAGGCCAGATTAATGCTGCAATAATTGCATGTAAAAAGATACATTGGTATGCAAGGTCCGTCGTTTCTTTTGATAATGAATAGAATGTTAAAATTGAAGGTGTTGCAATAATTAAAACTACAATTAATCCAGCCATTGAAAGATAAGTAATTTTTAATAACTTTTTAACATAATATTTTGCTTGTTTATAATCATTTGCACCTACACATTGACCTACAACCGTCACCATCGCCAAAGACATTGCCATCCCAGGAATAATCTGCATTTGAGCCAAGTTATTCGAAACAGCATTAGCTGCAATTGAATATGTCCCAAAAGTTGCAATTAAACTTTGTACTAAGATTTTCCCTAGCTGAAACATTCCATTTTCTAATCCCGAAGGTATCCCAATTGCTAAAATCTTTTTTATATACATAAAGTCAAATTTCCAATGAAGATAATCATTTACACATACATCATTATCCCGATGACTTAACATCTTTAAAATTACGATACAAGCTACTGCTCTGGCAATCAGCGTTGCTAATACGGCACCAAATACCCCCCATCTAAAAACGAAAATAAAAATTGCATTTAAAATAATATTAATAACATTCATGACTGCACTATTAATCATCGATATTTTAGAGTTACCAATTGCCCTAAATAATGCTGCTCCAGAGTTATATAATGCAATAAAAGGATACGACATTGCTGAAAATAAAAAATAGATTTCTGCATTTTTCATTACATCTACTTCAACATTTCCAAAAACCATGTGTAATAATGGCACATTAAATGCAATAACTATCACCATGATAATTACTGACAATAATGCTGTAATCAAAATCAACTGTTTTGCTGAATACTTTGCCTTATCTTTAGAACCCTGTCCAATAAACTGGGCTGCAACTACTGCCCCCCCTGTTCCTAATGCAGCAAAAATATTGATTAATAAAATATTAATTGCATCAACCAGCGAAACTGCTGATACTGCTGCTTCGCCGACGCTAGCAACCATAACAGTATCTGCAAAACCTACTGTAATTACTAATAATTGTTCCACAACCAAGGGAATAATTAATTTTTTTAATGCTTTGTTATCAAATAACATTCCTCACGCCCCCTACAGTTACCTATTATACGCCCATATTCTTTTGAACAAAGTAAATTTCATTTTCTGGAAAAGCAAAAAAACCTCACAAATGAGGTCTAAAAACAAATTATTAGTCTAACAATGCTTAAACAAAGTTATCAATTCTGTTGAGGTCAAGTCTCGATATTCCCCTAAAGCTAATTTTTGATCAAGTTCTATTCCTGCAAAAGCAATTCGTTTAAGTGTACACACTTCATTTTGACATGATTTAAACATTTTTTTAATTTGATGATACCTCCCCTCATTGATAGTTACTAAACAATGATATTCATCAAGTATTTCCAATAAACTAGGTAAACATTGAACCTTGTGATCAATCACTACACCATCAGAGAATTTTTTAATCAATTCATCTTTAAGCGGAAATTTAGTAGTCACATAATATTTTTTATTAACATGATTTTGTGGTAATAATAATTTTTTTGATAGTGAAGTGTCATTAGTAATTATCAATAGCCCTGTTGTATCAATATCTAAACGCCCTAAACAATAGCAATCTTCTCGCCCAATCAGATCAATTACACACTGATGATATTTATCATGATTTGCACAAAGATAGTCAGCCGGTTTATTCATCATATAATAAACAAATGGCTGGGCATTTAATTGAATATGATGATACATAATAATATCATCCGCCTTTACTGGATAACGAACATCTGTAATTACTTGATCGTTCACCCTAATTTCCCCATGCCTAATCAAGGTTTTACATATCTTGTGATTCCCTAGTTTATTCTTCATTAAAACATAATATAGATCTTTAATTCGACTCACCTCCATTTTAGTACTTCTTTAGCAAACTTTTTAGCTGCCTGGATATCCTTTTTATCAGGATGTCCAAAGTTTTTAAAAATAAAAGCACTTCCTTTACATGAAAACACCGGTCCATAAATTATTCCCTTTTCTTTAAGCTGTGCTTTAACATTAGTAAATTGATCTGTTCCAAAACCGTTAGCAGAAAATAAAATAACCTTCTTAACTTTATTAGCATCAAGTTGTGCTACAAACCTAGTTACTTGTTCAGGAATATTTCCTCCTAAAATTGGACATCCTAAAAATAAAATATCTGCTTTAACATCTTGCACTTGTTTAATATTTTTAGCATCGACTTGAAGTTCGTCAGCAATTGCCTTCGCAATTTTCTTATTATTCTTTTTACTTTTATATATTACTTCAATCATCCTTCTGCCCCCTTTTGACGATTTTTAAAAAATACTTCTAAATGATCGATCCCATGCATTAATTTAATTGATAACTGATAATACTGAGTGATTTCTTCATTACTAAATTCACTAAATAAAGCTTGATGTACCTCATCTGTTAATTCTTCCATATCTTTTCTAAAGCGCAATCCCTGTTTACTCATTACCACACATAACGAGCGTGCATCTTTGGGTGACTTCTCTAAAATCACATATCCCTGCTTTTCCAAACTCAGTGCTAATTTTTTATTATAGTAACTAGTTACCAATCTGTCAATAAACAAATACTTTCATCAGATTATTTCATAATAAAAAGTTATAATGACTTCTCACTATAACCTCTAAAACAGATATTTTAATTTTCGATTGATCTTATTACTTTACAGGGATTTCCACAAGCAACACTATTAGGAGCAATATCTTTAGTCACAACACTGCCTGCTCCAATTACACAGCCATCGCCAATCGTTACCCCTGGTAAAATAACTACATTACCACCTAACCACACATTATTACCAATTTTAATTGGTAGCGCTTGTTCTAAACCAGTATTTCTAATTTTATATTCGGTAGGATGAATAGCAGTATATAGACCACATGAAGGTCCTATATAAACATTATCTCCTAATTCAATTCCACCACCATCCATAAAATAACAATTACTATTAATAAAAGCATTTTTACCAATTTTAATCTTATTTCCATAATCACACATAAAGGGACTTATAAGCTCTATGTTTATAGGTTGATAACCTAACAAACTTGTAATCACTTCTAGTCTTTTTTCATAACTGCTAGGTTTTATGTGATCTAGATCAAAACACAAATCTTTAGCTAATACTCTTTGTTTTAATAATTCTTCATCATTATTTGCATCATACCACATTCCTAATTCCATTTTTTCACGTTCTGTCATTTTTATTTCCCCTTTATTCCTTCTTTTAACCATTTCATACTAATCTCTGCACTAGGATACCCTGCAATTAAAATTGCCTGTGCATGTACACCATAATCACCTGTTTGTACCACTGCTTTACAACGATCACGCATTTCATAATATTCAGGAATGTAATGCATCGAATGAATATTTTTCTTTCCCAACAAATCAACCAGTAACTGATAATCTTTTTGATTTACTTCAATCATATCTTCTGTGACGATTGCTCCTTCAAAATCACCACAAGCAACTAGTGTAGTTACTATATCCTCAAAACTTGGTGAACCGGTCACTACTTCTACATCTATATATTCAACACTTGAATCCAGTGGGTATAGGGCTTTACTAGATGTTCCACTGCCAGCATCAGCAATAAATAACATCTCACCATGACGCAGACTAGCAACAACTGCTGCCAAACGTTCATGAAGAATTCTCTTTTTTGGTTTCACACTTATCTCCTTATTTATTAAAAGTCTTTTATTAATTAATAATTATAAGTTATCTAATAAAAAAGTCAACAAATAAAACAACTGTCCTTGAACCGTCCTAATCAAATAAATAGATGAAACAATCAAATTATTAGATTTGAAGTTATCAAAAATAATAACTTCATTTATTATTTAGAAATAAACAGGTTAAGCTATGCAAATATTATTACTATAGTGTTCAGTCTCATATTTCATAATCTTTTTATTTTCTGGTATTGAACATCAAACTGATAAATCTGATGATAATACTGTTCGTCCAACAAACATATAAATCCATATTTCTCTTTCAATTCAAGGAAAGATTTATGATTATTTAGATGTTCTTTGACAATTTCTAATTTATACGCTTTAGCATACTTTTGTCCCCTCAACAATATAAAAGTTCCTATTCAGTGTTTAATTATTTACACTATCTAGGAGGTTTTTATATCAATAACAGTTGTTTTATTTGTCTTGTTTAATGAAACTTTCTCTAATAACTTCCTGTATTCCCAATAAATAATCATTTTCATAATTAGCACAATACGTTAATTCAGGCATAAATTCACTTGGTAAATACTCTAAACAAATCTTCTTGATTTTTAATATATCATCAGCCTCAATAGCTTCACCTGTTAAAATCACGATTGAAGGATTTATTATCGATGCTACACAACATAATGATAAAGCCACATCTTCTGGTGAATAATCAAAGCATAACTGTTCTTGTTTTAGGTATTTAAAAAATGGTAAATATAAGATTTCACCAGCAATGCTATTTTCTCCTTCTATTAATTTACCATTAATAACACTCCCACAGCCAGGTCCAGAATTTAATGGAAACGTCACATAACAAAGATCCTTTTTATTATTATGTAAATAGCAGCCATAAGCAGTATAATTCATATCATTTTTAACAACTGTCTTTAATCCTGTAGCCTTCTCGATTTCAGCTTTAAGATTTACATTTTTTAAATTAGGAATATCTGATTCAATTACTATCTCTTTAGAAATTATTGCCGGTACCCCTAAACCAATTATTTGGATTCTCGAATCTTGTGATAAAAGATATTTAATGAATTTTAAAATATCCTCTAATTTTAAATCATTTACTAATTCTTTACCCTGTTTTAGTACACTTGCAAGGGCATCAATGATTTGCCAGCAAAGATAATCTCTGCCTCTTTTTCTTTGTGCAAATAAACACAATGAATGAAAATATTCTGGATTCAATCCATATTTTTTAGTAGGACGACCTTTTTTTAAATAAATAATTTCTTTTTCAACAACAGTTCCATTATCCAAAAAATCATTAAGAATCGTTCCTACTGTAGCTACTGTCAATCTTGAATAATTAGCTAGTTCTTTTTTTGTCACTTCTTGATGTCTTAATAACAATTTCAAAATGATTTGATCATTTAAATCTCGTAGTTTTCCAGTTCCAATTCTATTCACATTTATCAGCCCTTTTCAATTATTTTTGATTATATCAGTATTTTTAAAAGAAAAATACCCTTTGTCTCCAAAGGGCTTTTAATTCAAGTACGTCATTAACACATTCATTATTATATGATAAAAATGTCTTTTGGGCAACTGACAAAAAGAGAATATTTAATTTTTTTATTTTTATATTGACTTATAGTTAACTCTAAGTTCTATACTATAAATGTAGAAAAGATAAATACATGAAGGAGGACTTAAAATGAAAACATGGTTAATTACAGGATGCTCTAGCGGAATTGGACGCGGCATTGCTAAAGCGGTATTAAAGAAAGGGGATAATGCTGTTGTTACTGCTCGTGATACAAGTAAAATTGCCGATCTAGTTGATCAATATCCAAATACAGCTTTAGGAGTGGCTCTAGATATTACCAAAAAAGAGAGTATTAGTGCTGCAGTAAAACAAGCACAAGAAAGATTTGGAACAATTGATGTATTGATCAATAATGCTGGATATGGATATCGTTCTTCAGTTGAAGAAGGTGACATAGATGATGTTAATCTTTTATTTAATACTAACTTCTTTGGGCCAATCGAACTAATTAAAGAAGTATTACCACAAATGCGAGCTAACAAAAACGGTGCTATTGTCAACGTATCATCAATTGCAGCGGTTAGATCGGGTGTAGGTTCTGGTTATTATGCTGCTAGTAAGGCTGCTTTAGAATTAATGACTGATGGTCTAGCTAAAGAATTAAAACCGCTAGGAATCAAGGTCATGATAGCACAACCAGGTTCTTTCCGAACTAATTTTTATGATACTTCACTAAAAGGGACTAAAAATAAGATCGATGATTATAACGAAACAGCTGGGAAAACTCGTAAAGAGAATGTCGTTAATCATAAAAATCAACCTGGTGATCCTGATAAAGGTGGTCAAGTTATTGTTGATACAATTGAAAAAGACAACTATCCTTTCCGTCTTCTCTTAGGTAGTGATGCTACCAAGATCGTAGCTAGTGCTTTAGAAGAAAGAATTCAAGAAATCGAAACTTGGAAAAATATTAGTAGTCAATCAGATTTTGAATAGAAGTAAAGCCTCCTAATAACCGGAGGCTTTACTTTGATTCAGTTATTAAAATGTCCAGTACAAAAATGTTCAATTATTTCTAAAACTTCTGTTAATTTATCTGTTTCAATATAAACTTGAGTCTCTTTAACAAATTTATTAATAAAATTATCATCAAAATTTCCATCAGCTTGTCTTTTGAAACTTTCTTTTAATAAATGCTGTGCTGCATCTTGATACTCAGGTTTCACTCTTTTTAAATAATATTCATAAAACTTAGTTTGTCCATCTTTCACATTCCATTCACTCCTTGCATCTATCATTACCACAATTACTTTAATAATACTTAGTAATCTCATTTTTATTCATTGCTTATACATATAAAATCATTTTTCCTAATAAAATACACTCCTTTAAACTAACGATTTTCACAATTTCCAAGATATATTTTTCCATTTCATAAACTAACTTATCTACCTATAATGTAAGTTAACACGAAAAAGCAATAATCCCAGGCTCTAAGACACTAACAATCAAAATCTTCCAGAAATAAGAGAAGACTGCCATGATTAATTATATCTGGCATACTTATCCCAATTTTTCTAATATCTTGGTATTTTATTAATATAACATTTAAAATATCATATATATCTTCTAAAATGGTTCAATTCTTAGTAAGTTCTTCATCAAGAATAATAATATTTTGTTCATCATAAATACGATGCATCAACCAAACCCGCTCACTGATTCTAATGACTGAGATACATAAGATCTTAACACCTTTATGGGTTGCCATTTTCAATGACAAGGGTTCAAGTGATATAACTTTTTCCCTCAATATGATCAATCTTATCTTCAATCAATGTAAGAGCATGTCTAGCATCATATTTAGTAAAAATTTGTGGTGCTTAAAACAATTACATCATAGTGATTTCCTACTGCAAATAGCTTACTATAAGATATCGTAAAGAACTAGTTGTTAATCCACCAGTACAACTGAGCAGTACTCTAATTAGTGGCCGTATAACCAGTTTTTATACTCTCTACTATTTTTTCAAATACCCCAATCGTTTGCTTAAGCGTCCTCACTTGAAAATGCAAATAAAAAATGCGCAAACCCAATATCTAGATTTACACATTACTGTTACTTGATTATTCGAATTATAACAACTCAGTTTATTAAAAGCCAAGAAAAGATTATTTTACTAAAATAAAAAAGCCTATACGGCTTAATAAAAAAATAAAAATAGTCACTGATTAAAACAAATAGTGTCAATAGATATTTTAGGGAGTAGTGACTATTTATACAAGTTATCTACCTTGCACTATTATAATCTCTCATGAATGTTAATTTAATATGAATTAATCAACCTTTTTATAAATTATTTTATTTATTTTTGAAATTTAAAAAAGTGCATCTTTTTAAAGATACACTTTTTATTATCAAATTATTCAGCAGCTTCTGCAGCTTGTTTGTTTTGATATCTTTCATAAGCAATTAAGAATGGTGCATAAATTAAGATAGATGCTACGATTGCAATTGCTTGAGATACAGCACCCATGATATTAGCTCCTGTAGTTAA
>OBVN01000294.1_pt1 | contig 19127 bp, 9 predicted proteins | sample 1476171 | NCBI WGS metagenome assembly OBVN01 (sample SAMEA2580014, study PRJEB22360) | human gut metagenome | biome: human gut; feature: human-associated habitat; material: faeces | place: Denmark | collected 2008/2010
TCACATTGCCTTTTGCATCTGTCGTCGCTTTCTTAATTTGATTATTTACCGCAGGTGATAATCCTGAAGCCACCACTTCCGCTGCCGGTCTGCCGGCTAAAGCGGTGCTGATAACATTTAATGCTGAATCAATGACAAGACGTTGACTTCCACCCGTTTCCCATTCTTTGGCTTCGCGACTCGCTGTCTCAAAATTATCTCGTGCTTGTTTTACTAAAGCTTGGTTCGTTTCGTTGTTGTTTTCTGCCTTGGCTTTTTCTGCTTCTTCTAACGCAATTGCGGCTTCATTACGTTTCGCTTTCGCTTCTTCGCCAAATTTATTAGCAAGCAAACTTCCTGCTTCCGCGACATTTGGTCCAAATTTCTCTGTCACCTCACGTTGGAAATCAAGCTCTTTTTGAACATCATCTTTATTAAAACGATTCTCTAATTTGCCACTTTGACTTGGTGCACTCTCTGTAGTGATATCGGTTTTAATCGCCGCAATTTCTTCTTGTACCGTTTTACCTGTACGTTTTAATTGCTCTGCTTCATCTTTAATAATGATATTTTGTGTATTAATACCACTTTTTGTTGTGCTAGATTGGCTATCGGAATCTTTACCATAGCCCATGCCATAAGAGAATTGGAGAGATTCCTTGCCTTCAGCCAATTTCTTGGTGTTCTCTTGTCCATCTACTCCTTTAGCATTAACGGTTGTATTGCCATTTTTATCGGTATAAAGCAGATTACCATCTTTATCCGTGGCTTGTTTTGTACTTTGAGCTGCACCATTTTCGCCAAATGGTGTTTCAAAATTAGCTGATACACTACCACTCACACCAAAACTGCTGCCACTGTGATTTGAATGGTTTTCAATATCTGAATGGGTAATGCTGCCAGTGCTAAAATGGTTTTTACCATCTGCTTCTGCCTTTTGTGTAGAGGTAATCAATGCACCTTTAAGATCAGTATGTTTATTGACATTAATGTCATAGCCTTCATCACCAGCATAAATTCCTGCCTGTTCATTCACACTCGCATGATCAGCATTGATTTTCGATTTATTGAAACTACCACCTGCGGCAAAACCATAGCCTACTGTCACACTACCACTTACATTCATTTGTTTACCATGGTAGCTAGATTTATCTTGCAAGCTCTCGATATTGAGGTTTTCCGCATCCAATTCAACACGTTTACCCTTCACTTGACTGCCTGCAAGAGTAACATCACTACCTGCATTAATCACGGTTTTACTTTGACTATCACCTACATGGCTAGCAACATAAGTGGTTTCATCACCATTACCGTAACCTTTTCCGTAATTACCACCCAAGGTAAAACCTGCAGCTACACCACTGCCAACTTTAATAGCAACTCCTGCATTAAAGCCACTAGATTTATTGGTACTACGCTCTTTATGATTCTGCTCAACCGCTTTAACAATCACTTGATTATCAGCCGATAAAAACGTGCCTTGTTTGCCAGAAACATCTGAACCTTCAATGAGAATATTAGAATCCTTGCCCGCACCTGTCGCACCAATATTCACCTTACCACCAGCATTTACTTTAGATTTTGCTGCAGTATTACCTTCGATATGGGTTCTCGATTCGTTCTTTTGTTGTCCATACGTAATTTGAACACCTATAACAGAATCCACATTACCACTATCCATAAAATCTTGAATAGATTTACCCGCTTTCATTACACTATCGCCTGCACGGTAAGCATCAAAGCCCGCATTGGCTGCAGCCATTGCGTTTACACGATCGTGCTTACTAGCACCCACTTGTTTAGTAGATTGCACCGCGCCCTGTACAGCCTGAATAGCAGAAAGAACAGGAGAAGTAATCGCAATATTTAAACCTTTTTGTTGAAAAGTTTGTTTATTATTGGTTTCGTATTTATCATCTGCCGCTTTAATTTGAACTTTTTTTGCCAGAATATTTACGTCACCTTTTACTGCACTGACCGTACTCGCTGTTTGTCTATAATTATTATCGGCAATCATCGTAGTATTACCGTTCAAGCTACCTACTTGGCTACCTTGTGCATAAAGCTTAGTTTGATTATCTTCTGTAGTTCGTCTTTGACTACCAAAAGTGATACCAATCCCACCACCAGTGAGCGCTCCCGATCTTTTCTTTTGGTAATAATCATCAGAATACACCCGGTTCTCTGCTTCACGAATATCAATATTATTAGCCTTGATCACTAATCCATTTTCAGCTACAGCATTTGAACCTTGAATATTCACATTTCCTTTATTCGAATGAATATAAATTTTATCTGCATCCAAATTTGAGGCTTCCGCAACATCATAATCGTGTTTATGTCGATAAACTTCTGTCGTTGAGCTTGTTAAACCTCTAGATTTACTTTTTGAACCACTAGAAAGCTGCTCTTTATAACGGGCTTCTTGGATATTAATATTCCCCTCAGACATCACATTCATGGTGCCATTACTGGTTGCGGAAACGCCTCTCATTTCAACCGCACTTTTACCTATAGCATCAAGATTTCCAGTGACATTTAACTGACTACCAATTTCTTGTTTTTGATCAAGCTTGTAATAATTATCAGCGTTAGAGACATAATGTTCTTTGTTTTGGGTCTCAATCGTGTCGAGATTTAATTTATCACCCGCTTGCAATGCCGCATCACCTTTAATATTAAAGTTAGCGCCTTTTACTGTGATATTTTCCGTTGCCATTAAAAGAGCATTGCCTTTTTGCCCCTTGTCAGCTGCATCTTTTCTACCCACATTAATTGAGGCTTGCTGAACAAGGGATTTGCGGTAAAAATCGCCAGTATCCTCGGTTTCACTCGTACGGCTTTCTATGTTAATGTTTTTAGCTTGAGCCACTAAACGCTCTTCTGCATTGAGTTCTCCACCGAGATTATTAAGAGTTTCTTTCGCTTTTAAGTAAAGCTCACGCCCTTGCAATTTTCCGCCTAGGTTTTCTATATTATTTGCCGCCAAATGGGTCAAATTACGCCCAGAAATAACTCCACTGTTTTGAATGTCGCCTTGAATATTGACAATCACATCGTTGGCTGAAATCACTGCGCCTCGACTATCAATATCTGCATTACGGCCTACTACATAAACCTGTGGTGCAAGTACTTCTTTTTTCGAACCATCTTTTAACGTTACTTCACGTTTTACCATCCATACCATATCTGAGGTGAGCTGTTTCATCTGCTCAGCCGTTAATGCCACGCCAGGGATCAAATTAAGTTTCTTCGCATATTGCGCACCATTATCCATCAAGGCTTTATACTGTTCATAATCTGACGAATACCCCTGAAGGAAACGTCTGCCAGTAAGTTGATTAATTTGTTCATTAACTAAACGTTGTTCATAGAAACCATCCCCTAAACGTTTCAAAATATTTTTCGGATCGTTATGAATCTGTTTAAACATATAGTCACTGCTAAGCCATTTTGATCTCTGTGTAAAACGCGGATCTGTTTCAACCAAAAACTGTCCTGATACTGCGGGGTTGATTTTATAAAGGCTCGCCTGTGGCAATGAAATATCTGGTAAATGCGTTTTGATATCAAGGTTATCTTTATTTTTCATCACTCCAGACGTGATTGCTTCCAGGTTAACGCGGTGAACATTTAAATCTGTATTTAAAGGTGTTTTCTCTGCTAATGAAACGCCTTGGAAATCTGATTTATTCCCAACAATTGCGCCAGTAGACTCCACCGGCTCACCTATTTTTAAAAGTTCCAGCCCAAATTTAAACGGTTCGACAGGTAATAGGCGGTCGATTTTTTGTTCATTTCGTCCATACACAGCCCAAACTTTTTTACCTCTCCAACCATGACGATTCTTTTCTTTTATAATGTCTTCTTTCAAACCGATGTCTCGACGATGAATTTCACCATCAACATCAATATTATTCAGTTTTAGTAATCCTTGACTTACTGTACTAACGGGTTCCTTAATCGCTTTATCTGCTAAATATAAAGTGTCACCAATCACAATTCGGGAGTGTTTATTCGTATACTCACCCCCTTCCAAATGTAAAGACTGCCCGATAAGCAATTTACCTGGGTCTTGATGTTCAATGGTATTTGTATCTGTGGTTCGAATGTAATCTTGTTTCAGCCAATTTTGAGCTGCCACAGCTTTACGTCCATCATTGAAACGAAAATATTGATTGCTATTATGACGACTATTATTAACATGATCTAAATAGCCCTCACCTTTTTCTCCTTCATTACCATAATAAGTCGCACTGCTATCAAACGGAGAATACGTAACAAAATGATTTTTAGTATATTTATGTCCTAACTTTAAATGTAAATCGTGGTTTAGCAGACTATGGGTTTTAATCCAACCACTTCCTAAAGCTTCAATGGTCGCACTGCCGTTATCAATGCTATTTGCGTAACCAGTTGCTTGATTATTTTCATTTAACTGTCCACCAATATAGATATTACCTAAACTCATAATAAGTGAATGGTTACGGTTTACTAAATTACCAACACCTAAATCAAGTCTCTCACGAGCAGCAATTGTCGCCGCTGTTCCGTCAGCATTCTCAAGGTTATTTAAATTGTTTGCTTGAATTGCAAGGTGTCCTCCATAAATACGTGCCGTACCAATGTTATTGACATCATTGGCTTTAATCACTGTGGTATCGCCATCAATTAAGCCAAAGTTATTTAGCTTATTAGTTTGAATACGTGTATTTATTGAAGAAATTTCTGCATTAGCACTATTTTGAATAGTAGATCCTTCAACTGATGCTGAATTACCTACCACAAGGTTGGAGTTATTAACAAAATCACCTTTTGTTTTAAAAGTAAGATTATTGCCTACACCAAAGGCTTTATTTAGGGTAAAGCTATCATTTAACTCAATACCCAAATCTCCTTTTGTACTAATTGACCCCTCATCAACTAATGTTTTAGCTTGCAATGTCGTTCCAATCACTGATTCAATTGTCCCTAGTGCATTATTTACAACTAAGGTCAAATCTGGATTTACAATATCAACTCGACCAGTTGATAAAATCTCACCTTTTTGATTATCAAGAGATTGATTAACTGTAATATTTGCTGATTTTCCTGCATAAATACCACCTGATTGGTTTTCAATATGCTCTGCATTCATTACTAAATTAGCTGTTTGAATACCTTGGGTAGGAGTATCTTGTTTAGCTTTTGTATTTTTATTATTTACATTTGTAACATTCAACACCAAACGATTTGTTGCACTAACCAAAGAGCCTTTATCACCTTCAGCTTGGTTATCAAGTGCGGTCAAATTTAATGTTGAATTTACACTTTGAATAATTCCACCTTTGTTATTTAAATCTGTACCAGATAATGTTAAATCCTGAGATGAAATGACACCTTGTGCATTATTTATTGCAGCAGAAGAAATCGCTGCTATTTTCGCTGAAATATCACCTTGTGTATTATTCAAATTTTGGGTTTGAATCGTTAAATCAGACTCTCCCTGAATCACTCCTTTAAGGTTATTTAAATCATTTGCAAGCAATGTCGCACGAGAAACCGATGAAATAATGCCATCTTGGTTGTGTAAATTTTCTGTTTTTAATGATAGTTCACCTTGGCTATAAACAATACCACGCTGATTATTAAATTGATTAACTGATAAATCTGCGCGATTTCCGGCAATCAGTTTTCCATCTTCATTATTAACTTGCTGTGCAGCCAATAAAACCTGTCCACCTAACATTTCACCTTTTTGGTTATTCAAGGTTGAAGTACTAATATCAAGGCTATTTTTCCCAAATAAATAACCAGATTGAGACTCTATATGTCCTGCATTCGTATTAAGTTTCACACCTTGGTTTGACCAAATCACACCTTGATTATTTTGGATTAACGGACTTTGAATAGAGATCAAACCTTCAGCAGCAATCTTCCCTTCAGTATTATCTAACCCTTTTTTCAAATTCAATGAAAAGGCCTCTTTACCACGCTGAACCCAGCTACTCTTCTTATTATTAAGTTGTACAGTATCTATCACAAAATGCCCTGCATTTAGGTTAGTATTCTCCGTTAGAATAGCGTCTGGACTGATTAATGTAGTATTACCCTCACTGTACAATGTTGCTTGCTTCAAATTTAAAGGTGAGTAAGTAGATTGGAAAGCAATACTATCAGCTGTTGATTGACTTTCAGATAAATCAAGGGTACCTGCTTTAGCATTAATTTGACCACTCGCTAGATGCTGAGCTTTAGATGAAACAGAATTTTCAGCTGAGAGCGTAATGCTAGCACCTTGGGCACTTTGAGTATCTAATGAACGAGTCTCACCTTGTGTAGTTTCTTGAGCAGTTACACCTGCGGCAATTAACGCACCTTTACTAGCCTCAATATTCTTCGCTTGGTAAGTAACATTACCCTTAACTACAGTTTCACCTGTTTGAGTGAGATTATCCTTAGCTTGAACTGAAATCCCACCCTGACGCGAAACAATCGAACCATGTTGTGCTACATTAGCTTGAGAGCGTAATGATACATTACCTTGCTTAGTTTCAATTTTACCTGTATTTTCAATGGATTTTTGGGCGTTAATATCGGCTTGTTGCGTTGAGCTGATAGTGCCACTATTGATAACTTTTCCTTGGCTATCAATCTTCACCTCACCTGCAGCAGCACCAATATGCCCCGCATTGCGTACACCAAGGCCTTGGCCGTTATCCACTAAATGGATTTTCTCAGCATACATCCCGCCTAATTGGCCCACATCCACACTGTAAGTTTGTGTTTGGCCATTTTGGCTCTCTGAAGTACGGTCTGTTTCGTTTGTATTTTTATCACCGACGTAAACCACTGAATCATTGGTTCGGTCTACCTTGTTTTTACCCGTGGTAACCTTAACTTTATTACCCCACACACCACCTTTGATTTCAGCCTTATCTGCAATAATATCAGTGTAATCTGCTTTAGAGGTATCCACCCCCTTTTGACCTACTGAGACCTTACCACCCTGTACGCGATAGCCTTTTAATTCACCATTTTCAACTTCTGCCTTACCCGTAGTAAACGTTGCACGCCCTGCATTTATCACACCACAGCCATCACACTGAATGCCACTAGGGTTGGCAATCACCACATCTGCTTTTTTACCCGCCACTTCCACATAGCCTTTTAAACGGCTTGGATTCGCTGAGTTAACTTCATTCAAAATCACTTTCGCTTCACCACGCGCAAGATTCGGGTTACCCTGCACCCAGCCAGCCATCTGAGTTTGAGAGGCTTTACGAGCATTGTTTAATACAGCCCCTTTCTCTGCCACATCAAATTGTGAATATTGGTTACGCGATACTCCAGCCTGACTTGGTGCTTGAATATTAACTTGTGGAATGCCATTACCTGTTTGTAATACTGTCGGCTGTTGATTACCTGGTGCTGATTTATCCGCACGAATAGCCATATCTTCAGCTTGAACTGAAGGTGAAAGGAACACAAAGCCTAATGCCAACATCAAGCTAAAATGAATAGGGTTGAGTGAAAGTGCGGTTGAAAATAACCTCGTTTTTTCTTGCTCTAAGCTCATATTCTCACTTTGTGCCTTACCCTGTGATTTGGCAAGTTCAGATACCACAACAAGTTGATTTAATACACGACTAAAAATAACTTTGTAATGACGTTTATTCATGTTCTAATTTCCTTTAAATTTTAAATTCTGTCTAATTTCAATTAATCTGATAAATACGTATTAAAAACGGTAACTTACATTAAATCCGGTAGTCACATTACTGGTTCTAAATCCTTCTGGCTTTTTAATCGGTTTACCTACGAAATAATCATAGTTAATTCCCCATAATTTGCCTCTAAGACCAATCACCCCACCAATTAAGCTACTTCCTACTTGAAGCTCATCTTGACTAGAATGTACTTTACCTTGGTCTATACCTAAATAAAGCTCATGCCCTTTATTAGCAATATCCCACCCAAGTTCATTACGCCATAACCAACCTTTTTCACCCGAAAGCGAAAGCTCACCATCAAATCCTCGTACGGTATAACGCCCACCAATACTAAATTTATCTTGTTGAGTTAAAGGTGTGCGATTCCATTGACCATTCCAACTAGTATTGAAACGAAATGGTTGATTACCCATCGTAAATGGATACGTTAAATCAAGTCCTGCTGTAATAATTTGCATGCGTGAAGTCCCTTCACCAAACGCTTCTTCTGGTGCTGGTAGCGCTTTATTACCGCCTGTACCACGCTTGTAACCAGCAAAAATCTGCAAAACAAGGTCGCTAATGTAGTGAGTATGATTAATCCCCACTTCCCAACCTGCTGTTCGACGACGTTGTACTTCAACTTCTGTATCATCAATATAGTTATGAGATTTTTTCGTCCATAACGCACCATTGATATATGTTTTATGTTGACTACCACGAGAGAGTAAGCGACTTAAATTCGCTTTCATTTGTTGGCTTTCGCCAGAATAGACATAAGACTCAAAAGCCCCTGCGACTGTTTGATGATAAGAATATTTAGAGCCTGAAAGAGTTAAAAGGTAGTTTCTCCAAGGAATAGAATAATAGAGTGTTACATTTTTACTGCCATAATCACCTTCTGCATCATCACTATTACGCTTAAAGCTACGCGTACCACTGATATAGAACATATCATTCAGCGTTAACACATTATCCCAAGAAAATGTTGCTGAGCCCTGTAAGCGACCTGTTGCTTTACTACCTGAATCATCTACACCCAAAGTTAAATGAAAAGGCAATGTCTGCTTATAGGAAATCACAATATCGGTTTCCCCTACATTTTCACTTGGTACAAGCTCCATATTGGCATCAGCACTTGGTACACGTTTTAAGTTTTCTAATCCTTGCTCAATATTGCGTACATTTAACATGTCCCCTTGCGACATTGGCATAGCAAACCATAGCGTACCGCGTGTCGCAAATGGAATAGCACTTTGGTCTTGTAATTGAATGCGACCCACTTTACCGGGTATTACCGTTAAAACTAACACGCCTGAACGCAAATCTTGCGGTTCAACTACAACACGTGTTGTCACATAACCTGCATCAATCAAACGATTTTGAATACGACGAAGTAATACGTTAATCCCTTCTGAACCAATACAAGCCGGTAGCGCAAAATCACGTTCAGCATAAACTGATTTTAATGCCCAAGAAAATTGGCTAGGTTGAGCAAGTTTAAGAGGAGTTGTTGATGAAGTGGATTCTTCAGCTTGATAGTCTGTGAGTGCTAATTGATTGATGGGAAAACATTGTGCTTCATTTTGTGGAAAGCTAGGAGACGATTCTTTTTCAGCCTCTAAACGCACATTCGCTGATTGCGTTTGCTGGGCTAAAATTGCAGCCTCTTGTTCCGCTTGTTGTTTTTGTTGTTGGGCATCAATTTGTTTTTCTACATTTGCATTTGTAGAAGGTGGATTAGCTAAGATAAAAGGGGAAATAAGTAATAAACAGGAAAGAAAAGAGGGTAATAATTTTTTCATCTATTATGTTAATTAAGTTTAAGTTATTGATAAATATAGGTCAATACGATATCAAATTTCTCTCAAAAAATCCATCAGAATTTTATGGTTAAGGTATTGATATCTTGATTTTATTCAAGTTTTAAAACTCTTTGGAAATTGACCGCTCTTTGTATCTGGTTAAAGCGTCTTCTATTTAAAATACTTTTGTATTATTTATCCCCAAGGCTTAGCATTGAGTTTGCTGTGTTTTCTTCGCCACTTAGTTCTTTTGGCTCTAGTTTGTTGCAAGATAAAGTGTATTTAGATAAAGGTTTTATCTTTAACTACAAAGCCGTGGCAGATTCCGAAAAGGTTATTCGAGGCGCAACTTATTTCATTAAAAACGGGGATAAATTAGAAGGCATCCTTTGTATTAATCATGATACCTCTGAGTTGGTTGATGTGATGACCAAATTGATTTCACTGGAGAATCTCGGAAACTTCGTCAATATTTTAGGTATTGATGCAGCCTTTGCCAAAGTGGAAGAGGCCGAAATAATTAATAAAGAAAAACTCGAAAACTCTATCGAAGATATCCTTTGTGAATACCTTGATTTCACCCTATTACATTCCGATAAACCACTCAGCTTAAGGCAGTGGGAAAACGCCGTTCAAGTCTTATTTGATAAGGGTATTTTCAATATCAAAGGCGCTATTCCGATGGTGGCTAAATATTTAAAAATCTCTGAACCTAGCGTATATCGCTATCTCAAAGCAATCAAAGAGAAAGTATAGCCTTAGAATAACTGTCTAATCATGCTAAAAACGTGTACGAAGCAACGTTTCACGCCCTAACTGTCACATTCTTTGTGTTCTTTCCATGTTATTTAGAACACTATAATTTTCCTCTGTAATTACCCAAAATAATAGAATGATTTATTATCGGAAAATAAATTTTTATTGCTATAATGCCTTGAGTTACTATCAATTAAAGGTATTTTAATATGCAAAAAGGCATCATTCTTTTAGGGTTATCTCTTCTTTTAACAGCTTGTGATTTAGGTTTTCCCAGAATGACCGTTAATTACGATAATTTACCCCAAGGGGAAATTAAAGAATATATTACGAAAAGATTTCCTAATGAGCCGGAAAAAGAAGTGCTAAGCAAATTGATTTATGCTCATTTAGATGGTGATAATCGTGCTGATAGCATCAAAAAAGCAGTTTCCCAAATGGGTATGACTTGTGAAGCAGGAAAAGAAATTTGCGAGTATTCAGGATATATTAGAACAAAACTTACTGGACATAGCTCAGGAAGTGGTCAAGCAAAACGCATTTATCATATTGTTATTTCACCTAAAAAAGGAATGGATTCATTAGCTATTGAACATCAAATTGTAGAAGATACTGAAAACTGAAACCCAAGAAATATAAAAGGTACTTAACATGAAAAAATTACTCACAATATCCCTTACTCTACTTTCCCTGGTTTCAATTGGCTGCGAAGCAAGTAGCCATAAGAATCATTCTGGGTTTCAATCTTCAGTTTCAGACAGAAAAAGTAATGCAACAGATTTAAACTTGATGCTAGATGAGGTTTTTAAAACCCGTATTACTGACATTGCAAGTCAACGTGCGGATGTTAGTCATATTGTCTCCAAATACCTTCATTCAGGAATGGATAAGAAAGAAATTAGCGATTTAATTTCGAACCAATTTGAAATTTTAGAAAAAGACAATAAACTGTTTGCACACTATAAAAAAGGTGAAGGTTACTTAGGTAATAGACGTGATTTTTATATTGAGTTGGTTTTTAGTAAAGAAGGAAAATTATTAAAAAATAAATCTTATTTAGATAAAAGTAACAATATTTAATCTATTCTTTATAGTCTTATATCAATAAAAAGTGCGGTTAAAAACACACTGATTTTTAACCGCACTTTTATTATTACAACAACACAACACTTCCAGCAAGATACCTGATTTAATTAGCAATACAGCTCCTTCACAATCATACCTAAAATTGCTCATTCTTAAACCAATTGAACGAGCCGTTTGAACTTACTAATTTTCCACATAGTCAAAGCAATCGTAAAAGGAATGCTTTTACATGCAGGGTTGTATTAGTGCTTAAGCAAGCAATCCCGACAAAAATGAAGGAGTAGATTTATGAAATCTAAATTGATGAAAGGGTTAGCGATTGTTGCATTAGCAGGAAGCTTAACCGCTTGTGAAATGGACAGACAACAACGTCATACTGCAACAGGTGCAGCAATCGGTGGTGTAGCCGGTGGTTTATTAGGTGGTGATATTGCCACAACACTCGGCGGCGCGGCATTAGGTGGTGTAATCGGTAGTCAAGTGGATAAAGGCGGAGACTACGATGACAGAGAATATCGCCATCATAAAAAACATAAAAGACATCACCACCACAGAAAACATCGTGATTGGGATGACGACTGGGATGATTAATTCAAAATACAGATAAAAATGACCGCACTTTTGAGATACAAATCAAAGTGCGGTCGTTTTTTAGGGATTATTTATGAATTAATAAGGATTACCACCAGCCAAGGAGTTTCATCCATAATCCACCCACACCAAACCAAATCACTAATGAGAGGATGGAAACAATAAAACTCACGCCCCACCATTGACCGGTTGAGTTATAACCTGAACCGTATAGTGCTGGACCAGGACCACCTGCGTATTGCGTTAAACTCATGGATAATGTTGAGGTGTAACCTAAACCAATTGCAGCAATGATTGGTGGTGTACCCACAGCAATAGCCGCAGCCACGAAAGCGAGATACATAGCGGAAATATGCGCCATGGCTGAAGCAAAGAAATAGCGGGTATAGAAATACACCAACACTAAAATAGTAAAGGCAATTGGCCAGCTGAAACCACCCACAGATGAAGAAATGTGGGTAGAAATCCAAGTGATTGCACCGTATTTGTTAAGTGCATTTGCCATCATCACCAATACAGCAAACCAGAACATCGTATCCCATGCGGTGGTTTCTGCTACGATATTTTTCCAGCTCATAATATTGGTTAATAATAAAATCACTAAACCGATAAACGCTGAAATTGTTGCAGGGATATGGAAGACTAAATCACCCACTGTCCAAAGGAATAAAAGAAGGATAAAGTCTAGGGCAAGAATCCATTCCGCTTTGCTCATTGGCCCCATGCTTTTTAATTCTTCACGTGCCATTTCTGCCATTTTAGGCGTATCTTTTAATTCTGGCGGATAGATTAAATACACGAAATAAGGCAAGACAATTAAGCTCACAATACCTGGTACGATCGCCCCTAAAAACCATGTCATCCAAGTGATTTCCACACCTTGGCTTTTCGCGAGTTCTGCAATTAACGGGTTACCCGCCATCGCAGTTAAGAACATGGTACAAATAATCGTATCAATTTGAGAGACAACAATCGCTAAGAATGCACCTGCACGACGAGCAGTTGGACCCGGTTTGGATTCATACGCATCAGCAATAGATTGCATAATTGGGTACATAATACCGCCACCACGCGCAGAAGCCGAAGGAATACCCGGACCGATAACAACATCAGCCAACGCCATACCATAGGCCACACCCATCATTTTTTTACCAAAACGACCAACGAAGTACAGCGCGATACGTTTACCTAAACCGGTTTTAATCACCGCGCGAGATAAAAACATAGCAATAGCAATCAACCAAATTGTGCCGTTTGCAAAACCAGATAACATGCCGACATCACCTTGTTTTGGCGAAATTGGCGTAAGCCCAGTCAAGCCACTAATCACTAAGGCAACTAGCGTTGCAGCACCCATAGGCATTGCTTTAGCAATAATAGCCACAATGGTTGCCACAAACAGTGCTAGCATTCCCCATGCTTTTGCGGATAAGCCTTCTGGCGTTGGGATTAACCAAATCCCTAAACCAACGATGACGGCAATCAGCAGCCCTTGCCATTTAAAGCCTAGTTTGACTTCTACTGCTGGAATTTTACTTTCCATAGGATAACTCCTAGATAAATGAATAAAAAATAATTCATCACGTATAACGGCAGTGACGCAATCGATTAAATAAACGAGTAATAAAGATACCACTTATTTAGTACGAGTAAAGATTTAAGCGCATTTTTTTAATAGAATTGAGTAAAAATTTGATATAAATAAAAAAATAACCGCACTTTGATGGATAAAATCAAAGTGCGGTTTATTTTTAGGTTAGAAAGTGAATGATTAATACATGCCTTCGCGCTCTTCACGGGTGCTGATGAAAATATTTTTCACCTGTGTATAAGCGTCAAGCATCATTTTATGGGTTTCACGACCTATACCAGAGGTTTTATAACCACCGAAAGGAGCTCCAGCTGGTAAACGGTTATAACAGTTCACCCAAACACGACCGGTTTCAAGTGCTCGTGCAACTCGTAGCGCACGGTTAATGTTATATGTCCACACCGCACCACCTAGACCATAATCACTGTCATTTGCCATTTTAATTACATCTGCTTCATCCTTGAATTTGATTACCACAGCAACCGGACCAAAAATTTCTTCTTGTGCCACGCGTTTTTTGTTATCAGGCGCTAAAATTAAGGTTGGTTGGAAAAATTCGCCTCGAGCCAATGCCGGGTCGGTTGATTTACCTCCACCAAGGATGATTTGACACCCTTCTTCTTTAGCAATATCAACATACTTGCTAATAACCTTAACTTGATTTCCGTTTACTTGCGCCCCCATTTGCGTATCATCTTCCCAAGGTAAGCCGACTTTAACTTTCTTAAATTCTTCTTTTAGTGCCGCGATAAATTTATCGTAAACGCTTTCTTGTACGAAAATACGTGAACCGGCACAACACACTTGCCCTTGGTTGAAGAGAATTCCTTTTTGTGCGCCCTCCAATGCTTTATCAAATGGCATATCGTCAAAGAAAATATTGGCTGATTTACCACCCAATTCCAAGGTGGATGGAATCAACATTTCAGCAGCAGCCACACCAATTTTTCTACCGATTTCGGTGGAACCGGTGAATGCCAGTTTGTTAAATCCAGTATGGTGCAACATGTATTCGCCAGATTTAGAACCCTTACCAGTAATAACATTGAAGACACCTTTCGGCAATAAATGATTAATTTTTTGAGCTAAGGAAAGTAAGCTCAATGAAGTAGAGGAAGATGGGTGAATCACGACGGTACAACCTGCTGCCAATGCCGGTGCTATTTTCCATGCAGCCATTAAGAACGGAAAGTTCCATGGAATAATTTGACCAACAACGCCAATAGGCTCGCGTAAAATCAACGACAAATCTTCGCTATCCAGTTGGTTTGCGACACCTTCTTCGGCGCGAATAACACTGGCAAAATAACGGAAATGATCTGATGCCAACGGAATATCTGCTGCGCGTGTTTCGCGAATCGGTTTACCGTTATCCAACGTTTCTTGTAAAGCGAATAATTCAGTATTTTCGTCAATAATATCTGCAATTTTATTCAAAATTGTAGCTCGTTCCGTTGCGCTGGTATTTTTCCAGGTTTTAAAGGCCTCTTTCGCAGCATTCACTGCAGCATCGACATCTGCATCCGTAGCGTCAATAAAGGTAGCTAAGGCTTCACCATTTGCAGGGTTATATGCTGTTAAGGTATTACCCTCAGAGCCATTTGTCCATTCGCCGTTGATCAATAAACCATAGTGTTTATCAAAGACATTAAGATCTTTTGTCATCTGTTTTCTCCTTTTTTCTACGTTGTGAATCAAAGTAATACCTGATCTTTTTACACCATCAGGTCTTTAATATTTTGTCCGTAAAAGAGGACTATGGGTTGATTTTAGTACAAAACAAGACTTAAAACTGGGAGACAGATCACATTTTGGTGGTCAGAAGGAAAGGTAGAGAAAATTGATTTGATAGGTGAAAAAAACAAAGTACAGAAAAACTTATTGAAAAAAGACCGCACCTGAATGGATAAAATCAAAGTGCGGTCGTTTTTTATTGGTTTTACACAGCGTGTTTAGGCTGTTTGAATACCGTCACTTCAGGTGCATTACCGGTAAATTTTTCAACCTGAACAATACAGGTATTTGGTGAGTTACCTTGTGCAAGTTTTGATGTGCCTTCATCGCGTGTTAATACGTTCGGGCAACCATTTTTACACAATGGTTTTTCACTTTCACCTAAGTCCATTGGGTCATACCATGCGCCTTCATGGAGAGCGACAGTACCTTTGATGATATTTTCTGTCACAACCGCACCTGCAAGCACTTGACCGCGTTTGCTATGAACACGAACAATATCACCGTCTTTAATACCGCGAGCAGCCGCATCTTCAGGATGAATCATCACAGGCTCACGATCGTTTACCGCATATTTTTGACGTAATGAAGTATGCGCCAATTGGCTGTGTAAACGATAGTAAGGATGTGGCGTTACTAAAGCTAACGGATATTCTTCTGTCACATTACCCGCAAATTCTTCTGGCTCCATCCAGCTTGGGTGACCTTTACAGTCGTTATAATGCATTTTCTCGATAACATCAGAGAAAATCTCAATTTTGCCTGACGGCGTGCCGAGCGGATTGAGTAATGGATCTTCACGGAATTCACCATAACGTACCCATTTCTTCGCGGCTTCGCCCGCTTCAAAGCTTAACGGTTTATTTTCTGCCCAGAATTTATCAAAACGAGGCATTGCAACACGGTTTGCACGTGCGGCAGTAAAGGCTGCATTGTAGAATTCTTCCAGCCATTCCATTTCCGTTTTACCTTCGGTGTATTGTTCTTCCACACCTGCTCGTTTAGCAAGTTCAACGAAAATATCATAGTCATTTTTCGCTTCAAATTGTGGCGGAACCACTTGTTTCATCGGGTAAACGCTCATCATGGAGTAGTCGCCTGCCATGGTTAAGTCATTACGTTCATAACTGGTGGTTGCTGGCAAGACAATATCTGCCATGCGCGCAGTTGGTGTCCAGTTTACTTCATTCACAATCACCACATCAGGTTGCTGGAAGGCCTTCACTAAGGTATTGGTATCTTGATGGTGAACAAATGGGTTACCGCCTGCCCAATATACTGCTTTGATATTTGGGTAAGTAATTTCAGTACCGTTATACTGAATTTTTTTGCCTGGGTTAAGCAACACATCTGAAATTCGCGCCAATGGGAAAGCGGATTTAGAGGTATCATCCAACCATGTTTTTGCACCCGCTTTGCCTGATGGACTAGCGGTAATAGAGCCGATAATACCACCTGTAGCCGTTGGCACCCCACCATTTGAATAGTGATAACTTAAACCGAAACCACCATCTGGCAAGCCAATTTGTCCTAACATTGACGCTAGCGTTACTAACATCCAGTGGGTTTGTTCGCCATGACGTTGACGCTGCATACCCCAACCACCCATTAACATGGTTCGTTTGCTAGAGAAATCGGCTGCAAGCTGTTTAATCGTTTCTGCCGGTACACCACAAATTTTTGATGCCCATTCTGCTGTTTTTGGTTGGCCATCAGTTTTACCTAATAAATATTCCTCGAATTTAGCATAACCCGACGTGTATTTTTTCAAGAAATCTTTATCGTGCTTACCTTGTTCAACTAAAGTATGCGCAATACCAAGCATTAACGGCACATCCGTTGCTGTATTCACCGGAATCCATTCTGCATTCAGCATTTGGCAAGTTTCACTTTTTTGTGGGTCGATACAAATAATGCGTTTACCACTCGCTTGGAATTTTTTGAAATATTCAATCCCTTTTTGGTCGGTAGACATCCAAGCAATACGCATGGTTGTGAGTGGGTTTGCAGACCAAAGCACTATAATATCGCTGTTTTCTAGCACTGATTCCCAGCTGGTTTGTTGTTCATAGACTTCAATAGTACCAAGCACATGCGGCATGATTACTTGCGCAGCACCCGTAGAGTAATCCCCTTTGTGTCCCACAAAACCACCGGTAGCGTTCATATAGCGCTGTAATAACGTACGAGACGCATGTAATGAACCACAACTAAACCAACCATAAGAACCAGCAAAAATACCTGTTGGCCCATGTTCGTCACGAACGCGTTTAAGCTGATTGTGTACTAAATCTAACGCTTCATCCCAAGAAACACGCACCCATTCATCACGACCACGCATTGTGGTATCACTTTTTCCTGGGTTAGCTAAAAAGCCTTTACGCACCATTGGATATTTCACACGAGTTTCACTGTATAGCTGATCGGCAACAACGGTTTGTAATTCGTTCGGTACAGCGGGCTCAATAGCTGGACCGGATTTCACAACCTTACCATCTTCCACAACTACACCAAGCGGTCCCCAGTGAGCCGCAGTAACCACTGTTTTTATTTCAGCTTCTTTTGCGACCGCACTTTTTGATACAACGCCCACCATACCACCAGAAAGGGCACTACCTGCCACGCCTAAAGATGTTTTTTTCAGAAAATCACGACGTTGTTCATTTACGTTATTCTTTTTCATTTCAGCCTCGTTTTAGATAGTTAATTCATTATTGTTTTGCCATATCTTTAGCATTGCGTTGCAGATAAATAGTTAGAGCACGTACTTCATCTTTGTTCATTGATGTTCGGTCTTTCATAGAGTTCACCACACCAATCCATTGGTTAGCCGTGTAATGATCCGCACCAATTGCCGCGTGACAACCACTACATTGAGTTTGATTTAACTGATTGCCATATTGATTAAGTGCGGTCAGATCTGATGACATTTTTTCTTTTGCGACATTCACCACAACATTGATTTCTTTCCAGTCAGAATCCGTTACTGCATCATGTACTGTTTTTACGACTTGAACATGGTTACGTGCATCTTCATCCAGTAAAGCAAGCGTGATACGTTTGCCTAATTCTTGATAAACAACCGCTTCAGCTCCTACTTGTTGCCAACCATGTAAAGTACCTTGAACTTGATCACCATTTACTTTCCATTGCATTAATTCTGCATAAGGCATTAAGCGAACCTCACTGCCTTTATCATTGGTCGCTTTCACCATTTCAGTGGCAAAAATAGCTGAGCCATCAGAGAGAGTGCTACCTTGTACGGCAGAGGATTTTTGCGCATTTTGATCGCCATGCACTTCAGGAAGGAAGTGAACAATGCCTTTATGGCAATCAATACAGGTTTGGCCGTTTGTTTGGGCATCTGTATGGGTTTGTTTTGCTAATTTAGTTTGTTGTGAAAGCTCCATTGCATCAAAACTGTGGCAGCTACGACAGGTTTCTGAATCATTGGCTTTCATATCATTCCATACCATTTGAGCAAGCTCTGCACGATGGGCTTCATATTTTTCTTTATTCTCAATCTTACCTTGTGCTTCATACCACAAGTCTTTTAAAGCAATAAATTTAGCTTTGACATAATGCCAGCCTTCTTTTGGAATATGGCAGTCTGAACATTGTGCTCGCACGCCTTTTGCATTAGCAAAGTGACTCGAACCTTCCCATTCCTCTTTTGGATAGCTCATTGAATGACAACTGACACAAAACTCTGGTGAACTTGTTTTATGCATAACCCACTGCGTTCCCCACAATGCCATAGCACCGACACCTGCCAAGCAAAGTGTGGTGACGATTTTCTTCATTTTTGACATAGACACTCCAACGATACAAACGACAAAAAATATAACTACAAATAAGTATTATGGATTGTAGGGATATAGTGAGAAAGAAACT
>OBVN01000307.1_pt1 | contig 17715 bp, 20 predicted proteins | sample 1476171 | NCBI WGS metagenome assembly OBVN01 (sample SAMEA2580014, study PRJEB22360) | human gut metagenome | biome: human gut; feature: human-associated habitat; material: faeces | place: Denmark | collected 2008/2010
TATTTAAACTTAATAATAATTTTAACTCCATTAACAAGCTTCTTACAAAAACAATTGAAATCACCTTATATTTATGATATCTTTTATATAATTAGTCATCGCTAACCATGTAAAAGGAGTGATTATATGCCATCAACTGCATTATTATTTGAATCTAAACTTGTTACTTTTTGTAGTCCTACTTTATTAAAAATGAAAGCTGGAAATATTTTTAATATTAGCAATGAGTTCAATGAATTAGAAGAGTGTTTAAATTATTACAACCAACTATGCAATCAAAGAGGAATATACATTTCGATTATTCATGAAAATAATAATTCAAAAATGATTTATGTTTATCAAAAAGAAAAATTAAATAACCTTTTTAATAACCATAAATTTAGAGCTGTTCTAAATAATTATCATTACCCTTATCAAGATATCGACAGTCTAATAAATTGGCTAAAGATTAGAATGAATAGTAGTGAATTTCCTCATGAAATCGGTTTGTTTTTGGGGTACCCTTTGACTGTGTTAAAGGGTTTATCAACGGTGCTGATTATAAATATATTGGATATTGGAAAGTATATAGCCATGTTCCCCAAACCCTCTGTACTTTTGACCGATATAAAAAATGCACACAAGAATTAAAAAGACGTTTTTGTCAAGGAGAACGAATTGAACAATTATTAGCCCATGTTTAAAATCATAACCATTTCAATAGCACGTGCCTTTTTATCTCATAATAAAAAAGCCTGATCATAATGATCACCGGCTTTCTATTATCCAATTGAAGCAACTATTGTAGTAACTAAATTATCAATATCATCCACTTGCTCAGTTTTCAAAGTTGACTTAATTGTGATTGGTTCGTTGATGATTTCCATATCCTTCATCGTCTCTAATTTAGTACGCATGTGTTTTGCGCATAATGCTCCCCATGTTCCATTTTCTAATAACGCTACACTTCTTTTCTTTAATGATAAAGCAATCATATCACTAAGGAAGTTTTCCATTGGTGGAAAAATTCCACTATTATATGTTGGCGCTGCTAAAATCAAATGACTATAATGGAACACTTCACTAATTAAATTAGAAACATGCACTTTAGATACGTCATACATTCTAACATTTTTTACCCCGGCTTGCTTCAATTTTGAAGCAATTATTTCCATTACATTTTCAGTATTACCATAGATCGAACCATAAGCTAAAACAACACCTTTTTCTTCTGGTTCATATTTAGACCAACAATCATATTTGCTAACTATGTAATCAATATTATTACGCCATACAGGTCCATGAAGCGGACAAATTGTGGCAATTTCTAAACTACTAGCTTTTTTTAATAACATTTGAACTTGTGGTCCATATTTTCCAACGATATTACCATAATATCTCCTAGCATCATCAAGCCATTCATGTTCAAAATCAACTTCATCATTAAATAAAGCTCCGTCTAATGCTCCAAATGTTCCAAAAGCATCAGCACTATATAATGTTTTATCATAACTATCGTATGTCACCATTACTTCTGGCCAATGTACGAGTGGTGCCATCACAAAAGTAAAAGTGTGTTTTCCTGTAGTTAAAGTATCATTCTCTTTAACTACTAACTTATTGATCTCAATCCCAAAAAATTGATCAATCATTGTAAATGTTTTAGCATTTCCTACAATCACGACTTCAGGATAACGATTTATCACTTCTTTTAAACATGCACAATGATCAGGCTCCATATGATTAATAACAATATAATCCAATGTTCTTCCTTGCAATGCTGTTTCAAGATTATCAAAAAATAAGTGTCCAATCGACCAATCAACCGTATCTAATAAAATGGTCTTTTCATCTAACACAACATAAGCATTATATGAAATTCCCCTTGGAATTGGAAAAATATTTTCAAATAAACTTAAGCGACGATCATTCCCGCCAATCCAATAAACATTCTCATTTACTTCTCTAATACAATTCATCATCACAGCCTCCTAAATCACTTTTAGTATAAACCTAATATTCTAATTTTACTAATATGATGCTTATATTATTTCCAAACCCTAAACTATTATCCCTCAAAGATTAGTTTAGCAGCTCCATATTAGCTAATATCTCATTTATTTTTTCTTCAATTTCTTCTTCACTTTTACCATCTAACTGCTCCAACAATTCTTGAATAAAAGGATCATTAAATGCCTCATCAGCAGTTTCAAGGCCAAAAGCATCCATTATCGCCCCTTCAATTTCTAGCGTTATCTCATCTTCAAAATAATCAATATCATATTGACTAATAAAATTCAAGACTAAGAAAAGAACATTTAAATTATTTACTACGATTCGTTGTGGTTTACCATAACGATTAGCATATTCAAGCAATCCATCAATTAAAGCTTCACCAATAATTTGTAAACTAGGAAAATCAACTTCTTTAATTAAATAATCGCTTTCTCCGGCAATTACGGCATAAACATTTAACTCATTGGTTTTATCTGTATTAGTCATTGGTAAACAGACAACATCAACACATAAACGTTCTGTATTTTCACGCTTAGTTTCAAGCTCATGTTCACCTAAATAGCCAAAATCATAGCGATTTAAGTCAATTTGTGGTTCATGAACAAAAATAGCACTCTCCTTAAATTTACCATCTTCAACATATATTTCAATAATTTCATCAGACTCACTACGATTTTGATCTTCTTTAATCCCATTTGCAAATTCTTTTAATAATTCTAAAATTACCCTTGCTTCCTCAACTTCTAATAAGCATGGAATATATCCCGCTTCATTACGAAAAGCAGCCAAATAGTTATCCTCATCTAATGCCACATCAAAATCAAGTTCCTGTTCAGATAATAAAATAGTCCAGCAGTTGCAAAATGCATTATTTATTCCTTCATTAGCAAGATTATAAAAACCCTCTAAAAGATCATTATAAGTTTCAAATAATTCAATCACATAACCTTCTAATGTTTTTAAAATAACCCAATAGTTTGGTTAGATACTAGTTTAATCACTTGATTATCAGTAAACTCACGTTTCTTCACTAATTCTTTTAACTGCGCTAAAATTTCAATAAACTCATTTTTTAACGGGCTATTATTTAATATTTCATCAACCCCTAACAATGATAAACAACTATTAATATCTTCTAGATCAAAATTAATATCCAGATCATCTCGACTTAATATAATTTCTTGATAACGTTCAATTCCCCCACAATCCTCTATCAAATTATTACCACAAAATTCAACTACAACAGGATAGTGCTCAACGCCCTCTAACTCTTGTTCAACCGTAATTAAAAGTTGCCAATCATCACCAAAGTCATAATGGTAGTAAATTACCATTTCTTTTTTTAAATAATCCGCAATCCGTTCAAGATTATCAACTATCTCAACGTCATCATTTATCTGATTTTCAATATCTGTTTCACCACCAGGAATCCAGATCCCTAATTCCTTGATCCTAAATTCATATAGATGATAATCTTCAAAACCAAATAAAGTTTGGATTAACTGATGCAGATCTTCAAAACTAATTATTGCAGGTATTTTAATACGCCGCCATATAGGATCCGCACACCCCTCCACATCTATCCTCAATTGATATCCATTCATCTTTTATCTCCTCAGTTCTATATAAACTATTATAACAAATTATATTATTGAAGTAACGCCTTTATATTGAGAAGACAAAAGGGATTTATAAATAATTATCACGCTCGACTATTTTCAACAATCAATGTTAAATGTTTTGTGAAATAACGATTATAAATCACAATAATTTGGCCAATAAATCCAGCAGATAATATTGTTCCTATCCCAATTCCAATAATTTTCCCCGCCAAACAGTATGTAGTAATAATTGTGACAAGCATCATTCCACAATCAAATAATAATTTTGTCTTACCAAACTCTTTGTCAATCACCTGGCTTAATGCTTTGACCATACCATCAGCAGGATTAGGAATTAAATCTAACGTTACAACAACATATGCTCCTAAAGCAGTAGCTAAAATAGCAATCGCTAATAGAACTAATGCAACAGGTAATGAAGTAACTGTAAAATTTAATAAGTTATTATAAAAATCTAAAACATATCCCATAAAATAAGAAAATGGAATTTGTAATAAAACTTTAAAATCTAATTTCTGATAAATCAATAATTGCACTCCAACAAAAATAATATATAAAATAGTTGTTGCCATCCCTAATGATAAATTAGTCATTTCACTAATTCCAAATGGAACTGAATTAATTGCTGCAACCCCTAAACCAGTTTTTGTATTTAAGACAATTCCAAATCCTAAAATCAATATCCCTAAAAAATATAATCCTAACCTTTTTGCCATAAACACCCTCCTTATTTTTCTTTATTTTACAATATTACTTGATATTATCAGTTCTTTTTCAACAAAAGAAAAAATATCCTTCCAAAAGAAGAATACTTCATCAATCAATTTTTAAATTGACAATTCCAGTTTTTGAATATCGAAAAACTAAATATAGCCATTTTGCTTCAATCAACTCTTGTTTTCTGTTCAATAGATCACTATATGTCACAATAATAGTATTATACTTTTCTAAAACTGCCGCAGCCTCTTTCCAGATTTTTCCCTCGATTAAATCGTAGTTATCAATTACTTGAGCAACGATCATTGAGTCTATTTCTCCTGCTTGTGCCATTTGATTTAAAATTTCACAAGTCTTTTCTTTACTAAAAGAAGTTTTATAACTGCGCTTTCCACATAGTGCACTTACAATATCACTTATTGCTACAATCCGCTGCTCTTGAGTCAACTGGTTTTCCCATAAACTATGCGGATAACCTGAACCATTCAGTTTTTCATGATGCCGACACGCAATTTCTAAAATTTCTTGATCTATTTTTTCTTCTAATAATTCTCTTGTTTTAAGAACATGACTACGCATTATTATTATTTGCTCTTGAGTCAGTTGACCCGGATATTCTAATATTTCAATTGGAATTCCAATTTTACCAAGATCGTGCATCATTGCACCATAATAGATCTTTTTTGTCTGTTCAGAACTTAAGCTTAATAATCTTGCTAACTCTAAAGATATCGTGCATGTGGTAATAGTATGTGTAACTGTAAAATAACTACGAAAATCAATTAGAGAAACTAACATATTTAAATAACTATCCAACTATTCTAATGAAAGCGAAATATTTAAACTAGTTACTTTTTGCCATTTTGAAAATGGATTAGTTGTAAATTGATAGACTTGATCAACCTGCCAATAAAGAGTAGTAACCAAATTTTCTACAAATCTAGTTCCTGACTCCTTATCTAAGTAATCTTTAAGCATGCTATAATCATTTGAAGTTTGTAAAAATACATCAATTCGATCACACAAATTAATAATCTGAGAGATATTTTTAATTTCGTCATCAATATAAATCATTTTTTGATAATCAAGATGATGATAAAGAATAGCAGGTGCCAATTTATCTAGTGGTGAAAAGTTCTTTATGAACAAATAACCATAAATAGCATGTTGCCATATATTTTTTGTCTCAAAAATAAACATTTGATCAATTTTTCTGTCTTATATGTTCCAATATCATGTAGCATTGCTAACATAAAAACATCTCGCAAGTACTTTTGTTCATGACTATTTTGAGCCTCAAGCATACGATATGTCATATTAGCTACTCGTAAACCATGATCAATCAATCGCGAATCAACATAATTCAAACAATTACTTATAATTTCAATAAAACCTTAAAACCTTCATTATTTACTCCTGCAATATTATTCAACTTATTTTTCCATCGCATCCACTGACACTTTTTCCTCTCGATAAAATATCAATACAAAAACAATTGCCAGTAAACCTGCGATTATCTTACTAATCATATAGATTATGACGCCATTACCATCGACTACACTAGAAATGAATCCTAGCTGTCCCCCTAAAACATAAGCTCCACTTACACTAAAGGCGGCATTCATCATCTTCCCTTTACGATCCATTTGTGAAAACAATGGAATCATTGCAATGCTTGTCCCAAGGCTTAATAGTAGTCCCATCACACTAGCACTATTGACACCCAACTTTTGACCAATCATGAAAATCATTCGTGAAAAACGTTTAATAATCAAATCGCTTAAAATCATTGATCCGCACACAACAATGCACATCCGTAAAACAATTACCATTGCATCACTAATTAAAGCAGTTGTAGTAAAAGGCAATGTATCAAAAAACAGCTGTAAAACAACCATTCCAAACAACAAGATACTAATAATTCTAATCAAATAACCAAATAATGTTAAAACAAAAATGGTTTTATCATAAGAAACATATAGAGCAATTACCAAGATAACACAAAGTATAATTATTGGTAATAAGTTAATTAATAAATTAGGAATTTGTAAATACCAGGCAACTGCCACTAGAATTATTGGTAAACTTAAAATCCCATAAACTAATCCACTAATAAATGGATTTAAATCTTCCTTTTTTAAAGATGCTAAAAAAATTGGTAATTGAAAACTAATTGTTTGTCCTAATGTTGCAGTCAAAATAACCCCTGAAAAAATCAAAAAAGTACTATTACCAAGTCCCGAAACAATTGAAAACCCACCCATATCAGGTGCAAGAATACTCCCAATAACAATTGATGGATCTAATGATGAATCGGCACTTATTTTAGTAATCACATCTACATTATTTTGAATCAATGTAATTGCGATACAATAAAACCCAATCATACTCATGGCAATTCCACCCATCGAATCCATCCCTTTATCAAAAGCAGCTACTAGTCCCAACTTATTATTCAAGATCTTGTCAATCAAACCAATCAAGCACAAAATAAGCATTATTAATATAAAAAAATTCATTATCGTACCTCAATTTCCATATTCTTCCAATATTTTACCAAACAAACCTCAAACAAAAAAGCCTATTCGGCTTTTATTTAAAATATTCAGTAATATTATCCTTATCATCAAAATAATTGATCTTCATTGCATCTTTAGCACGTTTAAGTGTTGCATTCGCTTTTTCATTAGCTTTAACACAACCATCTTCTAACACTTTCATAACAGCAGCAATATCAGCTTGTAAAACAGCTCTTCTTTCTCTAATTGGATTTAATGTTTCTTCTAAAACATTAAATAAAAATTTTTTTATTTTAACATCACCTAAACCACCACGACGATAATGCTCTTTTAATTCATCAAGATTTTTATAATCAGGTAAATATTTTTCAAAATATTCATCTTTGCAAAAACAATCCAAATAAGTAAACACTGTATTTCCCTCAACGGTTCCCGGATCTTCAACTTTTAAATGATTTGGATCTGTATACATACTCATTACCTTTTTCCGAACATCTTCACTAGTATCCGCAAGATAAATACAATTTCCAATTGACTTTGACATTTTTGCTTTGCCATCTGTTCCCGGCAATCTTTGACAAACTTCATTTTCAGCCAACATAATTTTTGAATCTACCAAAACATCACCATAAATCCGATTAAAACTGTGAACAATTTCTTTAGTCTGCTCAATTAACGGCATTTGATCTTCACCAACAGGAACACAAGTGGCATCAAAAGCTGTGATATCGGCAGCTTGAGAAACCGGATAATTTAAAAAACCAACTGGAATACTTGTTTCGAATCCACGCTGTTTTATTTCCTCCTTGATCGTTGGATTACGTTGTAATCTTGAAACTGTAACTAAATTCATATAATAAGCCGTAAACTCAAATAATGCTGGTACTTGAGATTGAATAAACATTGTGGTTTTTTCAGGATCTAAACCAACTGATAAATAATCTAAAGCAACCTCTAAAATATTTCGTCGGACTTTTTCAGGGTTATCAGCATTATCTGTTAAAGCCTGAGAATCAGCAATCATAATAAAAATTTCATCAAATTCTCCTGAGTTTTGTAATTCCACTCGTCGTCTTAGGGAACCAACATAATGTCCTAAATGTAATCTTCCTGTTGGACGATCGCCTGTTAAAATAATATTTTTCATATAAATCTCCTTCTTTGATTAAATAAAAAAGGCTTTTATCCTCAAGGATAAAAACCATTATGCCACCTTGTAAGACACCATCATGTCTGTTTTTCTTAACGCGAAAAGCACGGCGCCACTACTCCAGTTAAGTTTCATTTTGCTTCTAACCAGGCCCATTCATCAGTATCTTTATCTTGGCTCTCACCAGCCACCAAGTCTCTTAAATAAAGATTAGCTGTTTACTCTTCCTAGATTATCGAATTTACTATACTTAAAATCATAAAACGGATATAAAATGATGTCAATAGTTTATTAATAATCTTCAATTATTTTTATTTTTTTCTACAATCTATCTTGATTCCAATGCCTCTTCTGTATATTCAACAAAATACTCTTGATAATAAATAATTCTAATTAAATCTAAGATTGCCATAATTTGATAATTAAAACTAATTCCATTAAACTTACCCGGTAAACTAAAGAAATACTTAATACAACTTAAGTTTTCATTCTCAAGTAGTTGATTTTGGGTAATCAATAATGTCTTACTCTTGCTTAAGTGCCCTAAAGATTTTTTCGCTAAGAAATCTCTTAATGAACGCCCAGTAGATGAAAAGAATACTACAAAATCATTTTCATCAAATTTAATATTTGGATCATACGCATGATATTGAACCACATTTTTACCTAATGTAATTAAATCAGTTTGAAATTCAACAGCAATACTAGTTGGAAACAGTCCTCCAACAATAATTACTCGATCAGCATCATATATATCATGGCATATAGAAACAATATTATCCATAAAAATATCATAATCATTTACTTCAATCAATCTGAATAAATCACGATAGCTCATACTTAATAATCTTGCTCGAATTTGGTCATTACGTAAAATATCATCAGCTACCAGCTTACGATGAAAGTCCTCATAGTTATCAAAACCAAGATAATTTAAAAATCCTAGGATCGTTCGTGGATCAAGATCACTTTCTTTACAAACTTGTGCAAATGTATATTCAATCATTCGATGATAATTTGCAATTACAAAAGTACAAAATTGATAGTAACCGTCATAAAATAAAGTGCCATTTAAATACTTAATAATTCTCGATAACAATACATCACCCATAACACAATTCTCCCTTCAAGCAAATATTTACTTTTCTACACTTATACTATAACAGTCTTTGTTATCAGGCGATATTAAAAAAGAAACATTGAAAATATTTTTTCAATGTTTCTTTTTAATTTAAAACAATCCTGTTATAATCGTTACATTCATTCGTCATGGTTTGTCATTTTCAAATATGTTTCTGTTTTATATTTAACATTTTTATCATAGTCTAATTTAAAATAACATGTATAAATGCAATCTAACAAATAAAGTAATGATAACCTTGTTGAAAATGAAGAAATCTTATTATAATGATTTTCATATGGACTTAAGTAAAGATTATAATCACAAAGACTAACTAATGACTTTAGCGTCGTTGAAGAAATTAATATGATTGGAGTATTGTTCTTTTTCAACAATTTAACAATTTTGTCAACAATCATTCCCCGTCCTTCAAAGCTAACAACAATTGCAATATGTTCCTTGTCACTTGAGGCAGCTGCTAAAAGCTGTTGATATTCTTCAACCGGAACATTAACAAAACGACCTATTTCTGACATTTGAAACTTAAAGTTTTCAACAAAGTAAAGATTACCAGCTGAAGTGTACATATCGATGAACTGAGCATTTTTTAGAGCTGAAGCAATCAGTCGTAATTGATCCAAGTCAATTAGATTATTCGAGGCAATCAAAGTCTGCTCGTATAATTCTTTCATTTTCATTGTAATCTGATACTGCGTCTCATTTTGTGAAAATGGATAGTTATAATCAATTGTTTTCTTTTCTTTCAAATAATCTCTTATTGATGTTGATACCATTACTTTAAGCTGTGCTAAACCATTAAGCTCTAGTTTTTTACACAGACGATAAATCGTTGGTATTGAAATAAAGCAAGCAGCACTAATTTCATCAGCACTCATATTAATAAAGCGTTCTGGATTATTTTTCATATAATCAACTAAAGTCTGTTCATTGGTAGTTAAATCTGTTAAATTATCCAATCGACTAAATATATTCATTTTCTCAGCCCCCTTATCCTCGTATCATTATAATAACACTTTGACACATAAATTTCCTAAATAAACAAATAATAAACATAAGCTAACACTCAGTAAAATATATCCTCCCGCCATCAAAAACTTACCATCACTAAGCAGATTCATACTTTCTAGTGAAAAAGTTGAAAATGTTGTAAAGCCGCCACATACCCCAGTTTTCAAAAATAAGATCCAGCGTGATTCAAGATTATACTTACTTGCTAACGCTACAACTAATCCAATTACAAATGCCCCAATGATATTGATCATCATAGTCATAAAAGGAAAAGTAGTATCTTTAATTATAATTAATCCCATTAAATATCTTGATACAGCACCAATAAAGCCACCAATTCCAACTGCTAAACATTCCAACATAATTATCTCCTCTATATAATCTTATTTTATGATTATTCAAAAATTTAAGCAAGTAAAAAAGGGAAGTTTACTTCCCTGCCAAATAAGCTTTTGCTTCATAGCTTCTTAATATTTGTTTTAAATCATCTTCATAATTACTAATCAGCAAAGTTCCTTGAATAAATTCTAAATCTATTTCCACTTCATCTTTACTATAATTACAAATAACTATAACCTGTTGTTCGTTTAATGTTCTTCGATAAGCATAAACTTGGAGATGTTCTTTTAAAAGCTGCTGATAGTCACCATAGATCAATACCTCATATTCTTTTCTTAATCGCAGTAGATCACGATAAAAATAATATACCGAGTTAGGGTCTTTTAAAGCGTTTTCAACTGTAATATTTGTATATTTTTGACTTGGAGCGAGCCACGGCTGAACAATACTAAAACCTCCAAACCTACTGTTATCCCACGGTATTGGCATCCGAGCATTATCACGGGAACGTTTACCAAAATAAGCAATGATCGTTTCTTCATCATAATTCTGTTTAAAAACTTCATACTTATTTAATGCATCAACATCGCGATACTGTGTCATTGATTGATAATATGCATTTGTCATTCCAATTTCTTCACCTTGATAAATATATGGTGTTCCTTGCATCCAAAACATGAATAATGCTAGCATTTTCGCAGATTTTTCAAGATAAAAAGGGGTTGAATCATCACCATATTTAGAAACTGCACGTGGGCGGTCATGATTATCCCAATATAAAGCATTCCATGCTTTACCATTCAAACCTGTTTGCCACCGTTCAAAAACTACTTTTACATCTGCTAATTTAGGACGCTGATAAGTTAAATTTGGTCCTTTATCTAACGACATATGTTCAAACTGAAAAATCATCTTCAATTCACGACGATCAAACCCTGCATATAATAGAGCATCTTCTACACTGACATCAGCTGTTTCTCCCACTGTCATCGTATCATATTTAGCTAAAACACGATTATGCATCTCTTGAAGAAATTCATGTACTCGTGGTCCATTAGAAATAATTTCATACATATGCGGATCATTAATAATGGCTTTATCCATTTTTTCAAAATCTTTAGATATTTGGTTAATAACATCCATCCTAAAACCATCGATACCTTTGCCTAGCCTAAACCTTTTTGATGTGCTTGTTTCAATAATTCTTCAAAATCAGCCATTGTTCCAAAATCAGCCATAATATCCTGATAATCACTAATATCATAACCATTATCATAATTTGGTGATTGATATACTGGACATAACCAAATAACATCAACCCCTAAATTTTTAATATAATCTAAACGACTGATAACTCCCTGCAAGTCTCCAATCCCATCGTTATTACTATCTTGAAAACTCCGCGGATAAATCTGATAAACAGCAGCCTCCTGCCACCAACTTTTTTGCATTATCCTTCACCTCTTTTATATTTAAACATAACAAAAGGTCAAAATCTTGGCCCTTTTATACTATAATAGGCAAAATTTTAACCTTTTCGATATTTTGAAGGAATATCGTGATAATATTCTTTAAATATTTTATTAAATGCTTTCACATTTTTAAACCCATGATTTAATGCAATTTCATTAATTGTGAGACTAGTATTCATCAAATCATTATAAGCATGATTTAAACGAATTTTATTAATATAAGATAATAATGTAATCCCCGTCTTTTCCTTAAACATTCTTGATAAATAAACCTCACTAAAATGAAAATGATTAGCTAAAATCGTCAAATTCAATTCATCATCATAATGCTGTTCAATATAAGTGACGATTTGTTTAATTATCGGTAGTTTCTTTTTTGTGATTGCCAACTTATAAACACTACATTCTTCCAGCAGCAGCTCATATATTTGCATCATTCGATTATGTATAACTAAAGTTTCTTGATCAAGATGATCACCTAAATAAATAATTAGCTGTTCTAATTGCTCTTGATCCTTTATTAAAGATAAATCAAATTCACATTGTACCAGTTTAAATTCATCAAATAACTCAGTTGATAAAAGTAATGTTATTATTTTCGTTTGATCCTCTAAAAATCTTAATCTATGAATACTTTTACTATTAATCAATACTAACTGCTTAGTATTAACAAACTTCTTTTCCCCATTCACTGATAGTTCAAAAGAACCTTGATTACAATAAATTAACTCTATTTCGTCATGCCAATGCGGCTTCATTACTTTACTGCGATTAAACTGATGATTCCAAATCTTAATAGGATATTTAAAGCTAGTTTCAACAACTTCATATAAATGCTGCATTATCATGCCTCACAAAAAGGATTGCTTAGCAATCCTCATCTTCTTTCCCATCCCAACAATATGTACATAATTTACATTTATCTAAACCGATTGATTCGATCATGTCATCTAAACGATGATAACGCAATGATGTAAATTTAGAGCGGCGACGAATTTCCTCACACATATTTTTATATCTTTCACTATCTGGGTCAGCGTATTCTTTTAAAATCTCATCACTAACATTATCACCTTCTAGTTTTTGGATAACACGACGAGTCACTAAATCTAATTCTGAACTAGAACGTGAAAAATTTAAATATTTACACCCGAACATGATTGGGGGACAGGCAGGACGAACATGAACTTCTTTAGCCCCACTTTCATATAAAAATTCTGTTGTTTCACCTAATTGTGTTCCCCGAACAATTGAATCATCAATCAATAATAAACTTTTATTTTTAATTAATTCTTTAACCGGAATTAATTTCATCTTAGCAATCATATTTCTTTGACTTTGACTAGATGGCATAAATGACCGTGGCCAAGTCGGTGTATATTTGATAAATGGACGAGCAAAGGGAATACCTGAAACATTTGAATAACCTACTGCATGGGCAATTCCTGAATCCGGTACCCCAGCAACGCTATCTGGCTGTACATCATCACGTTTTGCTAATAAATTACCACAACGATTACGCATACACTCAACATTGATTCCTTCATAAGTTGATGTTGGATATCCATAATAAACCCATAAGAATGAACAAATTTTCATTTTATCTCCAGGACCTTGTTTAACTTCAATTTTACTTGGTGTCATGAAAACAATTTCCCCTGGTCCAAGATCACGATAATGATGATATCCTAAATTTAAAAATGCACTACTTTCAAATGTCGCACAATATCCTTCTGGTTTTTCCCCAATAATCACTGGTGTTCTTCCTAATTTATCACGTGAAGCATAAATTCCTTCAGATGTTAATATCATAATACTCATTGAGCCTTTAACAACGTCTTGAACATATTTAATTCCTTCTACGATACTATCCTTTTGACTAATCAATGCCGCTACTAATTCTGTAGGATTGACTTCACCCGAACTCATTTCCAAGAAATGAGTTGCCCCTTTAGCAAAACAATCATCTTTTAACTCTTCCAAGTTATTAATTCTACCTACTGTTGTAATGGCAAAAGATCCTACGTGGGATCTAACCAACAACGGTTGTGCTTCATTATCAGAAATACAACCAATTCCTAAGTTTCCTTCAAATTCTTCTATATCTTTTTCAAATTTAGTTCGAAACGGCGAGTTTTGAATGTTATGAATCGATCTTTGAAAACCATTATTTCCATGAACTGCCATTCCTCCTCGTCTTGTTCCTAAATGGGAATGATAATCAATCCCAAAAAACAAATCTAAAACGCAACTTTCTTTTGATGCAACACCAAAAAATCCACTCATTTATATCTATCCTCCAAACTTTATACACCCATTGTATCTTATTTGTAACAAATTTCCTATATTTAATCTTATTTTCGCTAAAATATTGCCCAGGAAATAAAGAAAAACCTGTTATAATAACAGGTAAAATATCAAAACATTTGCTTATCAATACTATTATCTACAAATTCTAATAAAGAAATAATTACTTCTTTTAACTCATTTGACTTCTTTAAAGTTTCTTGGTCAAAATGTCTTTCCAAATAATCATGACTACCATAATAGACTTTTAAACTACCAATAGAATTAGCTTCTAGATCATTTAACCCTTCAAAATCAGCTATTTCTAGATTACCAAAAAGCTGATAAACAAGATTTCTTGCTACTTCATCATTAGTTTCTTTGATTTTATCATCTTCTTTTAAATACTCTGTCCTCATTTTATAATGAGATGCTTCTTTCAACAACGTTACATTCACGACTATTCTATCTGAGGTTTCTAAGCACAAAGAAATTAGCTTATGTTCTGGCAACTAAATTCCTCCTTCACTAATACTAAATTATATGAAAATTATATCTTATTATACCCCATTAGTTAGATAATAATCATAAAAAAACTAGGTATACTCTTATACCTAGTATCAAATATATTTCTATCCTATCAATTCAATATTTTTTTAATCTTATTTTATTAGCTGCTGACTGCCTTTATAAATTTCTTGGGTTATCAAGATTATATTCTTTAGCAATTTTTTTGAAATTATATAAAAGGTAGCGATGACGTACTAAATCATCCGGCTTACTACGATACAATGTTACAATTCCATAAGGATCCTCCATTACAATTTGATGATTCTCCAATGTATCAAATAAACTTAATGCATTTCTTTGATTTAACACTTCAAAGCGACATATATTATTATCTTTAGTAATTATATCTAGATCAAGATAAAATCTAAATTCTGGCATCGGCCATGAAATTATTGATCTTGAACACATTGAGATTTTTGTACTCTTAATTTCACCGTAAGGAATTTCAATCTCCTCATAATTAGTATTATTGAACCTGACAGCATCCTTATCGAAATTTAAAACACGATTACGTAATGCAGACGCTTCATCATATTCCAATCCATCAAAAATTGCATAAACAATCAATCGTGCAGTAGTAGATTTTTTGGGCTCAAACGTCTCAACTTTTACTTGACTGGTAGTATTTTCATTCTTCCTATCTTCTGTTTTTTCGCCAACAGAATTTTTTATTTCCCTCTCTTGAAATTCTTTTTTAGATTCCTTTTTAAGATTATTTTGAGGATTAAACAATTTTAATAAACTATCCTGTGTTGTTATCTTAACAATCTCATTAAAAAAATCAACTTGACTGCCATTTTGACAATCAATCCGATTAATAATTTGTCCATCACGTAAATAAAGAAATTTCTTTGCATAACTGGCAATCATATTATCATGAGTTACTAATATAATTGAGGTTCCTTGTTGATTCAGTTCTCTTAAGATTTCTAGTACTTCATGTGAATTTTTAGAATCCAGATTCCCTGTTGGTTCATCACAAACAACAATTTTTGGCTTCGTTACTATTGCTCTAGCAATAGCAACACGCTGCCGTTCTCCACCAGAACATTCATTTGGCTTTTTATATAGAGTATGGCTAATATTTAAGCGTTCACCAATCTCATTAACGCGTTCCTTAATTTCTTGTGGAGAAACTTCATTTAAAATCAAAGGTGTAGCAATATTGTCAAAAACAGATAATGATGGAACTAAATTGTGATTTTGAAAAATGAATCCCAAATATCGATTACGATAGTCACTTAGTTCAGCATCATTCATCTCACCGACAAAACGATTAAATATTTTAACTGCTCCACTACTTACTTCATCTAATGTTGATAAACAATTTAATAATGTTGATTTTCCGGAACCACTTGGCCCCATAACACTAATAAAATCCCCTTCCTCTAAGATGAAATCGACATTTCGCAATGCATAAAAATTAGCGCCACGTTTTAATAAAATATCCTGATCATATATTTTACTAATATTATTCGCCGTGATTAAGATATCTGACATCATCGTACACCTCCTTGATTAATTTACGATAACTGACGATCATATATATTGACATAAATGTATATAAAATAATATAAATTGCAATCATTGTGATAAAAGTATTGTAAGTAATCATATTAACTAAATAACTTTGATATAATAAGGATCCATACATAACAATTGGGAATATCACAATTAAAATAATAAACAGCATCATCTCTTGGTAATGAATCTTAAAAATACTTTTTTTGTTGTAACCTAAAGCCCGCATTGTTGCAATTACTGAAGCTCGGGTTGGCAAATAGATCATAAAGCGAATAATAAAACAAAGGAACATTGACGCCATTAATGCAAAAAAACTCATCATCATTGCATTTTGCACGTCAATCGAAACTGACTGCAAGAATAAGAAACTAATAATTATTGGTACAACAACAGCTGAAATATTGATCATTGCTGTCATTACGTCAGTAAGATCTTTTAGATTACTAAGTGATATGATCCAGTTCTTTGATTTTAGTAAGACTTTATTATGCAATAAGTCAAATAATAAAGGAAATGTATTATCAATGATGAGGACCTCACCTAATAATGAAAAAGCAAAATAAGTAGGTAAATTATTATTTTCAATTGATCTTAACATTGGCGTAAAACCTATATATATTAGTAATATTCCTAGTATTGTTGATAATATTTTTCCTTTTGGAAGCATATCAATAGTTTTTGGCTTTTCCCCCTTTAAAGCTAAACCACTTGACATTAATTTAAATGGATTAAAATTAGTTGTTTTTCGTGGCACATGATTCATATAGCCAGCAATATCAGTTTTGATCCTCATAAATTTTCCCATATCAATAACGACCACATAGATCATTTTTGTTAAGAATAAAGCGCCATAAATAATTAAAATATTCGTTAGGTCAACTGTAATCACAGCATCATAAATAGCACTATACATATAAACCCAACCCCAGCCAATTAAAAATCCAAGCGCATAGGAAATTAGAAATAGCAATCCAAATTGAATTAAAATATAGCGAATTATCTGCTTCATATTTTGACCACAAAGCAGTAATAATGAAAACTCCTCGTTTTTATTATTAATAATGTAATTATTCACAAACAAGGTCAATGCAAATGCAATCATGATTACAATTCCCGTGACTAACTGCAAAATATAGCCATTTGCAAAATCCACTTCAATATTACTAGTTGAATACATCACAACCGAAATGAATTCGAATGATGATAACAGTGATAAAACTGCTAATATCCCTAAATACAGTTTTTTCTGCCCGGAAATAATTTTTTTAATAAATGTAATCATTTCCAAATCCTCCCTTCACTAAATTCTTTATCTACTTTAAGTATACGCTTACATTTTTTAAATTACAAATATTATTATAATTATTTTTAA
>OBVN01000320.1_pt1 | contig 16504 bp, 17 predicted proteins | sample 1476171 | NCBI WGS metagenome assembly OBVN01 (sample SAMEA2580014, study PRJEB22360) | human gut metagenome | biome: human gut; feature: human-associated habitat; material: faeces | place: Denmark | collected 2008/2010
CCCCTCAAGCTTTATTCACAAACATTTTAAATATAAATACTGAATTAAAAAATACATCAATCAAATAAACCAAAATAACTCTCCAAAATTTCAATACAATATACAAGTAAATACCTTTTTAATATCATATTAAATTTTTAATAATATTTTTTCCCAAAAATATATCCTATATCAATAAAATTTGGGAACAATTTAATCACATAATTATCATATTATATAGTTGTAAAAACTATAAATAGCTTAAGTTCTGTTGTAGGTGGTGAATTATGCTTGACTATTTTTTAGAAAACACTACAAAAAAGAAATTATATCTTTTTTCCATCTTATATTTAAAGAGAGTCACTTCTGTAAAAGAATGTAAGTATATACTTACATTTAGCAGTATCAGTATAATTTCAATAATTAACGAGTTAAATTTTGATTTCAATGGAATTGCAGAAATAAATATAACAAATTCATTGGAACTTAAATTAATTGTATACGAAGATATTACATTTTCTGATTTACTCCATGCTATATACCAAAGCTCTAATGTATTGCATTGTATCAAGTTTATGATAATCAATGAATCAAACCATTCTTTTTTGGTATTTGCGGAAGATAACTATCTTGCAAAATCCAGTGCATATCGAATACGACAAAAATGTATTAAATATATCCGCAGTATCGGTTTGGATATTAAAAAAAATAAAGTTATAGGGGAAGAATACAGAATTCGATTTTTGATTGCTCTTTTATACTACAAATGCGGTATAGATTGTTGCGATATTGATGAATATTCAATAAAACTTATTAAAGAATTTATTATATCTACTAACCAGTCAATTACTTTTGAATTTCTTAATAACGCTACAAATGAATATGATTATTTTGAATGTCTAATGTCACTTTTGTGGAAAAGAAAAGACCACAATGACAATTTATCTATACCAAAGGAGCTTGAAAAATTTAAAGAGATTTTTATATACAATGATTTGAAAAAATATTTACATAATGTAATTGGGAATCAGCTTAACATAGATTTTTCAAAAAAAGACTATGATTATATGTATTTAGTTTATTTTTGTACTAATAACTTTCTTTTTGCCAACCAGTGGACAGAGGAACGTAAAGAGCACATTTATAAAATATTTCTTTCCAATCAAAAATTTTATGATTTATATATTCGTCTTAGTCATAAATATGGTAAATTTCTAGAACAATCTCACATTTTCAAAACAATTTTAATCTATTTTTTTAAGGATCATCTTTTTCAATTACAATGCCTAATTCCAAATCAGCGTCTATATATAGATACTACACCTACTACAACTTACATCACCAATAATGACGTATCAGGTATCATAAATTCATGGAAAAAGGCAAATAATATATTATATCCAACAGATAAAAGAAGTATATTCTATTTAACAACACAAATTGAATTTATATTAAGACAACTTGTTCCACCTGTAACAATCATATTGTTATCTGATTTAATGTCCGAGATAGAAATGATAAATCTTTTTCTTGAAAAAAATTTTTCCCGCAATCGAATTAATATAACTCCGTTACTTTTAAACAGTTATAATTTAGAATATCTGAACGCTGAAAAAAATAGAATAATAATCATTACTCGAGGAATTGAATATTTATTAAAATCATACAATTTCTTTCAAAATAATACTATAGTAATAATAGATTCTAGAACAACCTTATACGAGAAAGAAAAAATTTCGAATGCTATTGCCAATTATGAAGAAAAACAATTTCTAAAAATTTGTGCTGGAACAAGTCTTACTGATACAGAATATTAATGATCAACATAAGTGCAACAGTCTATTTATACAAATATTATATTATTTAAATAGCATATTTTATCTTAAACTTATTTCTTGGCAAAAACACTTAAATCAAAAAAGGACTGTAACGAATAAAAATTTTAATCTTTGACATCCCCCCTTCTAAGTGACAATTTTTTATTATTTCACTTGTCTACCTAGAAGGAAGCATATCATTTAATCCGTTACAGCCCCTTTAATCATATACTAATTCATCTTGATTTATAACCTCTTCATCAGTAAAATATGCTTGAGTTTGTACTATGACCTCTTTTCTTAATCCAATTAAACCAATTAAATTAGGGATAGCCATACAACCATTAACAATATCTGCGAGAATAAAAATAAATTCTAATGACATAAAAGGACCAATTGCAATAAAGACAATATAAATAAATTTATAATATGGAATCGCTTTTAAACCTTTTAAATAATACATACATCTCTCACCATAATAATTCCAACCAATTATAGTAGTAAATGCAAAGAAAATTAATCCAATATTAACAATATACTTCCCAATCATAGGAATAAATAAACCATTACTAAATGCTTGTGTAGTCATTGCGGCACCTTCTAAACCACTAGTATGGCTATTAGTAAGTAAAATTGCAATTCCTGTCATGGTACAAATAACAACTGTATCAATAAACGTTCCAGTCATTGATACCAATCCTTGTTCTACACATGAATCAGTTTTTGCTGCAGCAGCGGCAATTGGTGCACTTCCAAGACCACTTTCATTTGAAAAAATTCCTCTACTAATTCCTTTTTGCATTGCCATTGTCATAGTAATACCTATACCACCACCAAGAGCTGCTTGAGGATTAAATGCACTATGAACCACTAATACAACTGTCTGCGGGATTAAGTTAAAATGAGTAATTAAAATAATCACAACACCACCGATGTAAAGAATACACATCATAGGAATTACTTTTTCTGCTACATTCGCAATTCTTTTAATCCCGCCAATTGTAATAAAACCTACAGTGATCGTTAATAAAACCGCTGTAACAATTGGTGGAACATTAAACGATAACTCCATTGCATCAGAAATTGATTTAACTTGAGTAAATGTTCCAATTCCCAATAACGCCACAGCAACTCCAAAAAAAGCAAAAATCTTAGCTAACCATTTACTTCCTAAACCCCGTTCTAAATAATACATTGGTCCCCCTGCCATTTGATTATTTTCATCTTTGATACGGTAACGAATTGCTAATAAGCCTTCAGCATATTTTGTAGCCATTCCAAAAAAAGCTGATACCCACATCCAAAATAATGCTCCTGGTCCTCCGGCCGCAATCGCGGTAGCTACTCCAACAATATTTCCTGTCCCGATCGTAGAAGATAGTGCTGTACAAAGAGCCTGAAAACTTGATACATCACCTTCATCATTATCCTGTTTTTTAAAAATACATGAAAACGCTAATTTCAATTTCGTTAATTGCAACAGTTTTAGCTTGCATGTGAAATAAATTCCAGTTCCCAACAATAGACAAATAAGCGGTAAGCCCCATACAAGCTCATCAATTTTTGTAAGTAAATTTGTAATAAATTGCATAAAAAAACTCCTTCTTAAAATAATTAAGTCGGAATTAATAATGAAAAAAACTATTCATCCCACTGTCCTTTTACCTGAGAGTTTCACCTATAAATAGGTTTGCTCCTTCGGTGCTTAATTTAATAAGTCTCTCCAGAGGTTCGTCCAATAGCGATCCTTTTACCTGAAATCTTTAATTCTTCGGTGTTCAATTAGAATCTCTTTCGCCATTATCATCCGATATATACACTAAGATTATACGCTAATTGTATACAATTGCAAATATTTTTTATTTTTGCAATAAAGTATTTGTAAAGACGACATTTCTCTTCTATAATAACAATTATGAAAAAATTAAAATATTTTATTCCTGCCCTAATTTGGATGATCTTTATTTTTATAATGTCACACACTAATGGTAATGACTCTTCAAATCAAAGTAATTTTATTGCTGAAATAATTTTAAAAGTTATTAATATTGATCGTGATACATTAACTTTTATAATTAGAAAAGCCGCTCATATGAGTGAATATGCAATCTTATTACTCTTACTTTATTATGCACTAAGTAACGTTATATCTAAGCATACTTTATCATTATCATTATTAGTCACATTTATTTATGCTTGTAGTGATGAATTTCATCAATTGTTTATTCCAGGGCGCAGTGGACAATTTAAAGATGTTCTAATTGACACTTCTGGTGCCTTGATCATGCTTATGATCATCTTTTTATGGCAAAGAAAAAAGAAGTCTAAACTAATCAAATAACTTTACTTAAGTTATTTTGATTAATCATTAGACTTCTTTTCATTTTGCAGTTTTTCAATACTTTCTTTTAACTTATCAATGGCATCATTAAGTACATCAAGATCATTTTGACGATCATCGTTGTCATCATCACTCGGTGGCGTTGAGCGTTCTTCTAAGACAGCTGACCAAGAAGAGTTTGAGGCTAAAATATCACCTACAACATTAAACCATGCTCCCAAAGCAGCCTGCTCACTCGTAGTAAAATCATTTGTCAATAGATATCCTAAGATCACTGCAGTTCCAGTAAAACTATACGGATCAAGATTGGGTATATACATGGTTCACCTCTCCCATATTTTAATATATGCTAAATAAAAAAAACTTAGGCTTTTGCATATTTAATATTTCGCTGCACACACTATTATTGGGTGAAAAAATGAATGATAATGTAAAATTATTAAACTTTATTTATCAAAACTCGCAAATGGGAGTTGAAACGATTGAGCAATTAGAAAAAATCGTTGAAGATAAAGACTTTAAAAGATATTTAAAAGAAAAATATGAAGGCTATTGTAAAATCCATAAAGATGCTAAAGAAAAGTTAAATAGTCATGGATATGACGAAAGAGGAATTGGTTCTTTTGAAAAAATTCGTACTTACTTAATGATCAATATGCAAACACTGACCGATAAATCAACTAGTCATATTGCAGAAATGATGATGATTGGAAGTACGATGGGAATCATCAATGCAATTCGTAATATAGCTGATTACAATCATGCTAAAAAAGATATTATTAAGCTCATGGAAACATTAAAAGCTTTCGAAGAAAAATCATATGGAGATTTGCAAAAATTTATTTAAATTGCTGTTAATGCAGTGCTCTCCTAAGTTCAACTTTGTGAGGGCACTACATATGAGGTATATTATTTCTAATTAAAAACAGTATTACAAATAATACTGTTTACTATCACTAATTATAATCAATTAAACCAAATTTCTTAAACACTGGTTTTTGCAATTTCATAAAAATCCCCATCATTGGACCAAATAAAAACATTCCAATAATAGTTCCCTCTCGTACTGCTAAAGGCACATCAGTAATAATTACAATTATAATTACTAATAAAATTGAAACTACGTCAACCCCTTGCCGTAAAACATGGAATTTCTTTCCAGTAACTCCGCTAACAGCCATACAAGCTCCTTCCAAAGCAAATGTAACAATATCTAGAACCATTACCATTCCTACTGCAAAAGCACTGACGATATATCCCAAAATTAATAATCCAACATTCATCCAATATGTATTAATCGTAAAATTACTGTATACTTCATACAACATGAAGTTAACAATTAGCCCTAATAAGATGCAAACAGGAATTTGTAATAGCTGGATCGGCTTAAATTTTCTTCTAAGTATTGCCACTTGAACAAAGATACATAAAAAATTACAAAACATACCAATTGTTCCTACCTCTATCCCTGTAACTAAACTCCCTGTCTGTGCCAAAGCATCCCATGCACCTACTCCAATGGCCGCTTTCAAGGTTAGAGCTGAACTACATGCAACGACCACAACGCCAAACACCAAAACTATTACCCGCTTAAACATTTTAATTAGTACCTCGCTTTTTTTGTATAGGCATTATTATAGCGGTTTCAATAATCTAGTCAACCTATTTTTTAAGCGTTTTCAAAAATAGAAAAAGGGTAATCTACCCTTTTAAAATAACTCTACTTCTTGTATGAGTGCAATTAGCTCGCTTAAGTTATTAATTACATAATCAGCACCAGCATCTAAATATGCTTCTTTAACCCGTTCAATTGCACGATTCCGTTCTTTAGGTGTTAAAGCATTAAATTCTTCTTCGTTCAATCCCAAAGTTGAACTTCCCTCAATGACACCAACTGCGATTACCCCTGCATTAACGCCTTCTTGAATATCAGAAATTGTATCACCAACTTTGATTACATTTTTTACACTGCTTATATGCAGTTCAATCATATTTTTAAAAATCATATAAGGATAAGGGCGTCCAAAGTGATTAGTAGCATCAGGTGAGTACCAGCAATCAGGTTGATACCCCTGCTCCTTGGCACTTTTTAATACTGGCTCCATCATCATATCTGTATATCCAGTAGTTGAGCCAATCTTAATTCCCAATTCTCTTAGTTTTGCCACAGTTTCTAAAACATACGGCTTAACATCTGTATGTTTTGTAATACCTGTCATTAATGATGCCTCAAATAAATCATAAATTTTATGTATATCCTGTTCATTAAATTCACGATCATATCTAGCCTTAAATGCTTCATTCAATACTGGCATTTCTAACATTGTTTTAATATGATCAATCTTCAACATCCCCATTGGTTCTCTAATTTGGTCATTAGTTGGCTCTAATCCATAATTATTAAAAGCATCTTTAAATGCTTGAACAGGAGCAAAACACCCATAATCAACTGTAGTTCCTGCCCAATCGAAAATTACTGCTTCAATTCTACTCATTATGCTACCTCCGTTAAAAAATCTTTAATAATTGAACATAAATTTAATATATCTGCTTCATAAATTTCACCAATATTACCAATTCTGAATGTTTGAGCAGTAGTTAACTTTCCTGGATAAATTGCATAACCACGTGCTTTTATATAATCATACATCTCACTAAAAGCAAATTCTTTTCCTTCAGGATAATAGAAAGTAGTAATAATTGGTCCTTGATAAGCTAAATCAACATAGCTTTTCATTCCCATTTCAGCCATTTTTTCAATTAGCAAACGATTATTATCATAATAACGTTTACTTCGAGCAGCTATTCCACCTTCTTCCAACATCTCATCTAACGCTTTTGAAAATGCCAGTACAACATGGGTTGGTGAAGTAAAACGCCATTTTCCATCTTTATCCATCGTTTCCCATTGATCATATAAATCCAATGATAAACTTCTTGCTTTACCTCGACTAGCTAGTAATAAATTTTTATTAGCAATCACAAATGAAAAACCAGGAACTCCTTGAATACACTTGTTTGCGCTACTTATAATAAAATCAATCCCTAATTTTCCTACCTCAATATCAACACCACCAAAACTACTCATAGCATCAACGATAAATACTTTATTTCTTTCTTTAACTACTTTTGCTACACTCTCAATATCATTTAAGATCCCAGATGTTGTCTCACTATGAACGATAGCAACATGAGTTATTTCTTTTTCTTCATCTAATTTTTCAGCAACAGCTACTGCACTAGGATTTTCATTTTCAGCAAACTCAATTATCTCATGATTAATTCTTGCGTGCTCACATATATCTTTCATTCTTTTTCCATAAGCACCATTAGCGACAATCAACAGTTTTTCATTTTCGCCAATTACACTTGTAATTACTGACTCTACTCCAAAAGTCCCGCTTCCTTGCATCAGTACTACAGTATATTGCTCAGCTCTTACATGAGCTAATTCTAATAATTGGTCCCTAATTTTTAAAGTAATTTTTTTATAGTCATCATCCCATGTACAATGATCAAATAACATTTCTTGCTTTACTGTTGCTGTTGTTGTTAACGGCCCTGGTGTTAATAATTTATAATCTTTCATTTTCTTCTCCTACTTACATTCTTCTGATAATTTTTGATGTTTTTCTAATAATTCGGCAGTCAATTTTTCACTAAAAGTTTTTGGATATGCTGACTTATTTGCACTATCACTAGTTTCTCCTTGGTAAAGGGGATTAGGGTAGGTTTCTAACAGCTCTTTACGTCCACTTTCAATAATACATTGTGCCATCTTCATTGCTAATTTTTGATGTTCACTACCATCTTTATTTACGACTGCAACTGATTCAGTCAAACTAAAATTTCCCTCTGTTGGGTCAACAAAATCGACTGGAAGTTCATCAGCTTTATCACGTACCGCCTGATGACGTAGACCAAAGCCAATCGCTACTTCTCCAGCTCGAACTTTTTTAATTGGGCCTGATCCTGAATCTTCGATATGTGCTCCGGCATTATCATAAATTCCTTTTAATACTTCCTTTGCTCCATCTTCGCCATATTCACTTACTAATGCCTGAATTAATAACCATGCTGTTGATGAAGATGCTATATCCGTAACTGAGATCATATCTTTGTATTCTGGTTTAGCTAAATCTTTTAAACAGGTTGGTGTTTCAAGACTATTTGCTTTTAATTCTTCAGTATTAATAATAATAGCCCCTTCTTGTGAAGTAATCGGTGTGTAATAAGATGGATATTCAATGCTTGAGTATCAAAATCTAAATCAACAAACATCTTTTTTTGTTCTTGAGCACTATCAAGATAAAACGAGCTCATTGTTACTAGATCTGCCTCAATATTAGTTCCTTCAGCCAATAACTTACCTCCTAATTCAGAAGTTCCAAAAGTCTGAAATAAATACTGTCCCTCATAACCATTTTTATCTAATGCATTTTTCATTGCCGTTACAGCTTCATCATCGGCATTTGAATAAATAACAACCTGATCATTTGATGAAGAACATCCAGTTAAAAGTGAAGTACAAAGTAACGAACTAACTACTAACCCCTTTAATAATTTCTTTTTCATTTTAATGTTTTCCTTTCTCTTCTTTGCTTACTAAAGTAACTAAATACTCCTTTAGCTAATAAATTAATTAATAAAATCAAGATTGATAAAACAAAGATTTCATTAAATTTAGCAAAATGCTGTAACTCTTTGATCTTTGTCGTCATCACCATCGTCCGCGCCCCAGCAATAAAGATAACCGCACTAACAGTGACCATAGCATTAATAAAATAATAACTAAATACTTCTAAAATTGATGAAATTGCATTAGGTGTAATAACTCTAATAACCGTTTTAAACCAGCTATCACCCATCAGTTTCGCAGTTGTTTCAAATGAACCATTCATCTTTGTCAATGAGTTTTTCATCATTAAATATGGCGATGAAAAGAAATGAACGATATTACACAAAATAATGATGATATAAGTATTTTGGAGCACTGTCCCAGAGAACATTAACAAGTATGCTATCCCTAATACCATACCAGGAATAGTATTAGTAGCTAGAGCAATACTTTCAATTATCTTTTTCAAAAATTTATTTAAAGTGCTCCGGGCACTAGCCAGCGCTGCTCCATATACGACAAGTGTTCCTAGTAATGCTGTAAAGATTGCAGTGATTAATGAATTTTTTATTACCCCTAGCAATGTTGCATCACTAAAAACATTAATAACATTTTGAAAAGTAAAACTAATTCGATATGGCCACTCTCCAACAAACGGCACAATTATAATTACTATAAAGACAGCAATAATAATTACATTAATCGTTATGCCCAGTGTCCCCCAAAACCAATCACGAAAACGATTCTGTTTGATTTCAATCGTAGAGATTTTATTATAACGAATATTATATTTTTCAAGCCGATGCAATAAAATAATACTGATGATTGAAGGAATCAGCATTGTCATTGCAACAACTGCCCCACCTGCAAAATTTGGAATACTTCCCAACATCTTATTGTAAAGTACACTAGCAACAACATCATACTTTCCACCCACCGATGCAGGAATCCCAAAATCTGTAAAACTTAGAAAGAATGACTGAATAAAGGCTGCAACCAAAGTTCCTAATAAAGGTCGAATCAAAGTAATCATTAATGTCCTAAATTCACTATCTTTCATTAATTTGGAAACAATAATAAATTTTTTATCAATGTAACTAATAGCGTTATTAATTAACACAAAAGCAATCGGAAAAGTATATATAACATACCCTAGCATCAATCCCTTAAAACCATATATATCAAATAATTGAAAACCAAATAACTTTGTCCACAACCCTTGTTTTCCAAACGAATAGATAATTGCAAATCCATAAGTAATGGTCGGCAACAACATTGGCAACATCGAAACATTATTAATTATCCTTTTCAACCCTTTAAACATATTCGTATAATTTAAAGTGTAAGCAACAATAAATGCCAGTATTACTGTTACTAGAGCACTCACTCCAGAAACAACAAAACTATTTTTTAAAGCATGCATAAATCCTGTTGTTTGATAAGTTTGTAAATAATTATTTAACGTTAAACCTCCATTATTATAGAAAGATTGTATTAACAGTGACCCAATTGGTAATAACAGAAATATCCCAAAAATTATATAAATAAACTTGATTTCTCGATTTTTATTCATTTCTTTATACCACCGGACTAAACAAAGTCATAATATTTCTTCTTTTTATTTCCAGCTGATTTAAAATGAAGTCTTGAACAAAATCACAACTTGGATGATTAATAATTTCCTCTGGTTTACCAAACTGAGATATTTTTCCTTCATTAATAATCAAAACTTGATCTGATAATGTTAATGCTTCCTCTGGATCATGAGTAACAATAATAGTAGTTAAATTGTACTCCTTAGCAATAATCTTAATTCGCTCTTTAATAGATTCCTTGATTACTCCATCCAAAGCGCTTAACGGTTCATCTAAAAGAAGAATCTTAGGTTTCATTACCATTGTTCGAGCCAATGCAACCCGTTGTTTTTGTCCTCCTGATAATTGATAAATCTTTTTATCTAAATGCTTCTCCAATCCTAACAAGTGTATCAGCTCATCTACTTCTTCTTTAGTTGAAATATCCGGTTTGTTCTTTAAACCATACGTTATATTTTCATAGGCATTTAAATTAGGAAACAAAGCATAATCTTGAAAGACAATATTAAAGCCTCTTTTTTCCATTGGAACATAAGTTAAATCCTCATTTTCAAAAATAATTCGTCCACTATCAACCTCACTAATTCCTAAAATAAGATTTAATAAAGTAGTTTTCCCACTTCCTGAAGGTCCTAAAATTGAAACAATTTGCCCCTTAGGTATCTCCAAACTAAGATTATTTAAAATATTTATACCATCAAATGACTTAACGATCCTTTCTAGTTTTAACATTCTTTTTCCTCCTCGAACAACTGCATTATAGCTAACTAAATAAACTTCTATCTATTCTTTTTTCTTTAAAACTTGGTTAAGAAAGCGTTAATAAAAAGAGGTGGTAGATGTAGAAAAACTACATTCACAGCTCCTCTTTTTGATATCCACGATGTTTAATTAATCTACTATAGTGATCTAGTTTTTTAGTGTAATTATCATAATCACTGATAATCACACCCATATAGATCATATCGACTAATGCAATTTGAGCAGTTCGTGAAAAAATTGCATCTCCATACAAAAACTGATCATTACTTGTTGATAAAACAATATCACCATATCGAGTTAACATGGTATTTTCAAAATTAACAATAGCAATCGTTTGAGCTCCAGCATCTTTAGCAATCTTCAAGACTTCGACTGTATTTTTAGAATTTCCTGAATAAGATATTCCAATCGCTAAACTATCCCTTGTCAGATTACTTGCATCAATACTTTGGAGATAGTAATCACTATGACAAGTAACACTCTTTCCTAAATATATTAATTTAGTCATTAAATCATGAGCTACACCCATTGAATTCTCAACAGCATATATCGAAATATGCTGACTTTGATTAATTAAAGCTACGGTTTTTTGATAATTCACTAAAGAAAGAGATTTTAATGCATTTTCCAGCATCGATGTTGCTGTAGCTACAATCTTACCTGGAAGATCCATAATTTTATCATCGGCGTTTATTGAAAAACCATATAAAATATCTATACTATTTTCTTTATCATAATTTTTAGCTAACTCTAATTTAAATTGTTTGAAACTGTCATAGCCTATCGCTTTAACAAAACGCATTACAGTTGGCTGCGATACAGCAACTTCTTTGGCCAATAACGTCATTGATAAATCTTCTAGCTTTCCACAATAATTTAATATATAATCAGCTACCTTTTTTTCTGATGGACGTAAAATATTGTATATTGTTTTTATCCTAAAATTCACTTTGCTTAGCATATTCTCTCCTGTAGTATTTCTACTTTATTTTCTCTTTTTATTTATTTTTAGTATAAGCAATATTAAAAAAAGCTACTATCATGCTAGCTTTTTTTATCTAAAGAAAAAGTAATTTTTTTGTTAAGAAAAGAAAAAACCAGATTTTTATCTGGTTTTTAGATTACTAAGGAATAATTATTCCTCGCGGGTTATCAAGATTATATTCTTTAGCGAGCTTAGGAAAATGATTATCAAGGTATTTTTCTAATGCTGTATCATCCAAACCTTTAGTAAGAATGTCTTTTATTTTTAAGGGATCATTAATTGTAATTCCCTTACTTGATAATATCTCTATGATAGAAACAATATTTTTTAAACTATAAGCCTCAATCATTATTTTTTCATCATCTAAAATGATATCTAGATCCACATAATAATTAAGATGTTGTCCGACTGCTAAGGTACTACCATAAGTCCACCTTTTAATTATTAATTTTTCAAGATTAGACTCCACAATTCCTGGATTATATAAGCGTGAACACATCGATACGTTAATCTCTTTGATTTCATCGAATGTAATCTTTCTAATTTTATTATCAAGTCTTAAGATTAATTCTTCCCCAATCAAAAGATACTCCTCTTGTTGATCACCTAGCTGGTCAACATACACATTTAATCGAACACGTTCACTTTCCTCATAATTAATAACTCGACTAATTTTGTTCAGAACATCGTGTTTCATTATTATCCCCCCCTTTACACTTTTATTAAACACTATGGTCTAAAACAATAGTCAAGAAATTCTATTCAAATATTTATTAATTCAATAAATACTAATTTTATAAAACGCTATTTAGTATCGAATATATATACTCCATAGATTCTTTTAATTAATGTTTTCTTTTCATCGAAACTAGAATTGCTAGACTAGGTACTAAGACCAATCTATATATAATAATATCATCACCTGTAGCAATTAATCTTTTGATCGTTGAAATAGCATTTTTAGCAGGATCTATCGTTTTTAGCATAAGTAAACCAAATTGGGAAAGCTTTAATACTTTCAATCTGTTCATCAGTAATTACACTATCTTCATACACTTCGCAAATTGGGAAAGCTATGGCAAAATAATCTGGGTGTTTTAAAATCATTTCCATTGTCATATAATTACCATTTGAACAGCCTCAAATAATAATTCACTAACATGCTCCAAATAACTCATCAGCATAAATAGAATTACCAACTTGATAATTATTATTGCCTCCATCCTCATTGTTGAACTTTGTAGCACTAAAATATATTATATAGATAAAAAAATCCTTTGAGATATAAATCCCAAAGGAAATATTATTAAATTCCAAATAATAAATCTAAATATGTTGGCATTGGCCAATATTCAGCATCAATAGATTCTTCAAGCTGATCAACTGTTTCTCTCAATGCTTGCATCATTGCAAAAACATCATCGCGCCATGCAACTGCCTGTTCAAAAATTTCTTCTTCAGAAGCTTGAGCTGCAGCAATATTAGTTTCTAAAGTTGTCATTTGTTCTTTCATTGTCTTCACTAATTTAGCTAAAGCATTAGCATCATCAACTAAGAAATCAACATCTAAACCTGCTTCCTTAGCAGCAATCACTTCAGAAGATACTTTTGATAAATAATCACAAACTGCTGGATAAATTTGAGATTTGGCCATTTTTAACGCTGTTAACCCCTCAACCTGAATAGTTTTAATATAGTTTTCTAGTAATATCTCATAACGAGATCCTAATTCAACTCTACTATAAACCCCTAAACGATCTAACATCTCTAAATTCTTTTCTTCTTTCAAACATTTTAAAGCATCAACAGTATTTTTATTATTAGGAAGTCCACGTTTTGCTGCTTCTTCTTCCCATTCTGCTGAATATCCATCGCCATTAAAAATAATTCGTTTATGAGCTAAAACAAATTCTTTAACTACATCTTCAAATGATTTGCCTGATTCAATTTCATCAGCCATTTTTTCCATTGCGTCAGCTAAAATTGCATTTAAAATAGTATTTGGTCCAGCAACAGATTGGCTTGAACCAACTGCTCTAAATTCAAACTTATTTCCAGTAAACGCAAATGGTGATGTACGATTACGGTCTGTATTGTCTTTTGAGAAAGTTGGTACTACTGATACTCCAGTGGCAAAACGTGCCGCATCAGATTTGCTAGTTTTCTTACCTTCACAAATTTCTGCTAAAAGAGCATCTAACTCTTCCCCTAAGAACATAGAAATAATTGCAGGTGGTGCTTCATTTGCTCCTAAACGGTGATCGTTTCCAGCGCTGGCAATACTCATCCGTAATAAATCAGCATAATCATCAACAGCTTTAATCGTACATGCAAGCGTTGCAATAAATGGTTTATTTTCAGCAGGATTAGCACCTGGATTGAATAAATTAATACCTGTATTAGTAATGACTGACCAGTTATCATGTTTACCAGAACCATTTACCCCAGCAAATGGCTTTTCATGTAATAAGCAGCGTAAACCATGCTTTTTAGCAATATCTTGCATAATTTGCATTAATAAATGGTTATTATCAGTAGTAATATTTACTTTTGAATATACGCATGCTACTTCATGTTGTGCCGGTGCAACTTCATTATGTTTTGTTTTTGAAGGAATTCCATATTTCCATAATTCATGATCTAAATCTTTCATAAAGGCAGACACTTTACGTTTAAGACTACCAAAGTAATGATCTTCTAATTCTTGTCCTTTCGGCGCCATTGCCCCAAATAGAGTACGTCCAGTTAACTTTAAATCCATTCTTTCTTGGTAATATTTATCATCAACTAAGAAATATTCTTGTTCAGCCCCAACAGATGCAGTAACTTTAGTAATTCCTTTTTCACCAAGCAAAGGCAATAATCGACATGCAGCTTTAGATAATGCATCACAAGATCGTAACAACGGTGTCTTTTTATCTAATGCTTCTCCAGTATATGAACAAAACAAAGTTGGAATATATAAAGATCCATCTTTAACAAATGCCGGTGATGTACAATCCCATGCAGTATAGCCTCTCGCTTCAAATGTTGCCCGTAATCCTCCAGACGGGAAAGACGATGCATCAGGTTCACCTTTTCTTAATGTTTTTCCACTAAATTCTAATACTGCTTTACAACCGTCAGGTTCCAAAAAAGCATCATGTTTTTCAGCTGTCAAACCAGTCATTGGCATAAACCAATGGGTAAAATGTGTTGCACCATTTTCTAATGCCCAGATTTTCATTGCATTAGCAATTACTGTTGCGCATTCTTTAGATAATTCTTCACCATTATCTAAAGACTCATGGAATGCCTTGTAAATAGATTTAGGAATCCGTTCTTTCATTACATCATCACTAAATGCCAAGCATCCGTAATCTTCTAATAACTTATTCATTTCCATTCTAAGTTCCCCCTTGTTAGTTTCTAAACAACACATAACCATACACTTAATATATGTTTATATGCCGTTATTATACAGTTACTTTATTTAGGTGTCAATATCTATATGATATTTTTTTATCATTTTGTTAATTCTTTATTAAAATGATAAATTATTTATAACTGTTTACTTAAAGATACTTATTACAACTAAGTAATATTCCATTTTTACAAAAGAAAAAGATGCTTATTCAGCATCCATATTTGCTTTTTTAGCTTCTTCTTTCAAAGCTCTTTTGCGTTTCTTTTCATATGATCTATGAGTAGCTGCATATTCAGTACATTGCACATGAATTCTTTTATTAGCAGCTACAATCGCTTCAATAAATCCCATTCTATCTTTTGGTGTTACAACAAATCTTTTTTTATTTTCAGCATAAATTTCTAATGCCCGTGGACTAGTTATAAGTTTTGTCATCTTTGGTACAGGATCACAAATTGTTTCACATGTCATAATATTAATTTCTTTATCTTTACCAACACGGCGATTAATTATCAATGTTCTACGATTAATTGTATATTTATATGGTCGCCATAAAGAAAAATATGCAATAATTAATAATCCACAAATAGCACACACTATCGCAGGTACCATTTGTCCAATTATAAATAAATAAACTACATATACCATATAAAAGATTTCAAAGTATAGTATTGCGGGATTCAATTTAATTTTAAACTCTTTTTCTTTCATAATAACCTCTCTTTTTCCTCAACTTCATCATTATAACGTATCTTAAATACTATAACAATTATAAATTATCAATCATTGATAACTTATAGTTACTATATTATTAAATAAAGAAAGACGGGAAACCCGTCTTTCGATTATCAAACAAGTTTGTTGAATTATTCTGCAGCTTCTGCAGCTTGTTTGTTTTGATATCTTTCATAAGCAATTAAGAATGGTACGTATACTAAGATAGATACTACGATTGCAATTGCTTGAGATACAGCACCCATGATATTAGCTCCTGTAGTTAA
>OBVN01000349.1_pt1 | contig 14607 bp, 28 predicted proteins | sample 1476171 | NCBI WGS metagenome assembly OBVN01 (sample SAMEA2580014, study PRJEB22360) | human gut metagenome | biome: human gut; feature: human-associated habitat; material: faeces | place: Denmark | collected 2008/2010
ACATTTAAAATCTTAAAATAATACTCTTCTGTTTTTTTATTAAAAATATTAGGATTAATCTTAAGCACTGCTTTTTCATAACTTTTACTTACAGATCGCTCATCATATAAATCAACCTTTGCTCCCATCTCTTCCATCTTTTCTTTTATTTTATTTTCATATCCAAAAAAAGCTGGGGAAAAAAATAGAATCTTTTTGTTATTTAATCTTTTATTCATTGTTATACCTTATTCTTTTCAATAATAGAAATCTTGAAATTATCTCCCCAAATTGCCTTTGAATCGTATGGACGATCTGGGAAAGCACCATACTCAAGTTGTATATCATAGTTATTCTCTTTAATAAATTTTTCAACTCGGTCAGCTAATTTTTCTGGTCTGCCTGTGCATACGTTGATTATTCCGTTTATTTCATTTTGTTCAACAATATCTGCCGTTTGTTTACAAAAATCATCATAGTTAATAAAATCAAACTGATTTAATCCTAATGTAAAAGGAAATTTATCTTTCCCCTCTTTAACAGCTTGTGTAATTTTAGAAAATATTGAACATCCAAATTCAGAATTACCTACAATATAATATCCTCTTATCCACTGAAAAACTGTATCACTGTTTTTACAATCAAGTTCTACCGCCCTACGTAAGGCATCTTTTGTAATTCCATATAAACTTTGTGGATTTGTCGGTGTACCCTCATTGATACTACCTTCAAAAAAACCCACTTCATGCATACTTCCTAATACTGCAACTTGTTTTATACCTGATTTAATGATTTTATCTAAGAATAAATAATGCTTAGGCAAATCATTAAAATGGTTAATTGAATTGTGAATAAAACCATCTTTCCATGCCATATGTAAAATCACATCCGGTTTATCAAAATATTCAAACGGATTTTCTAAATCAAAGATATTTGTACATTTAATAGTTGCTCTTTTATCAATGTGCTCATCATTAAAATCTGTTGCAATAACATCATTACCATCGTCAAGTAGCTGTTTAACAACTCCTTGTCCTAAGTATCCATTAGCGCCAGTAACTAATACTTTCATTATTTATCTTCCCCTTTCTTCATCTCTCCGGTTCCTCCTTCTACTACTCCATCAGATTTAAGTACTGAAGTAATAGTTCCAAAGAAACATTTCATGTCAAATAAAAAAGATATACGTTCTACGTATTCTCCGTCTAATTTTGCTTTTACAGATATTTCAAGTTCATCTCTTCCATTGATTTGAGCCCATCCTGTAAGCCCCGGTTTTACATTATTAGCATGATATTTATCTCTTTCTTCAATTAGATCATACTGATTCCATAATGCTGGTCTTGGTCCGATAATAGACATCTCACCTTTTAGAATATTTATAATTTGTGGCAGTTCATCTAATGATGTCTTTCTTAAAAACTTACCCGATTTAGTAATGAACTGTTCTGGATCTTTAAGCATATGAGTAGGCATATCACTAGGAGTATCAACATACATAGTTCTAAACTTTAATATGTTGAAATGACTTTTGTTGATGCCTACTCTTTTTTGCTTAAAAAGTATTGATCCTTTACTATCAAGTTTTATCCAGATACATAAGATAATAAAAACAGGACTTAGCATAATAAGTCCCATCAAGGATAGAAGAAAATCTATCCCTCTTTTAATCCCTTTATTATACATAATTCACCCTTCCTCACTACTATTCCATCTTCAATAAATGAATTAGGTTTTAATTTAGTATTAGCGCTGATTAGACAATGACTAGATATATGACTATTTTTTCCTAATAATACATTTGGTCTAATTACACTAACAGTATTTACTAAGCAATAATTATCAATCACTGCATCATGATTCACAGTTGTATTGGCTGCAATAATGCTGCTATTCCCAAGAGTTGCATTAGCTTCAATAACAGCATTAGAAAATACAACACTGCCCAAACCAATTGAAGCATAACTAGATACAGTTGCTTTACTGCTTATAAGTGTAACTACCTCATAACCAATTTCTATAGCTTGTTTAGTAAGTTTTTCTCTTACTTTATTATTGCCTACTGCTATAAATATTTTTGTATACTCTAAGTAATAGGAACTCATTTCATCTACAGTCCCTATTACTTTTGCGTCATTTACTATTTGTCCAACTAAGCAATCATCTAAAAAGCATATTTCATCATAACTTTCTCTAGCGATGTCAAGGCAACATCTTCCGTGTCCACCCGCACCTACTATCAATAATTTCTTAATATAATTCCCCTCCCAAATCTATCTTCAAGGGTATTTCTAATCCTAATATTATGGGTTTGTTAGTAAAAGAAAAACGATATTTCATAGTCACAGTTCTTTTATGCCTATCAAATTTTTCTATCATACTCTCTTTCCCCAACAAATCTCCTTTAGTAATCAATAATTGACGATTTTTTACAATACCCATTGAATTTTTTATAATTTCATTTCTAAAACTTAATAAAAAAGATATATCTTCATAATTAAGTTTTTAACTCGAATAAATTATTTAATTTCAATAATCCTTCTAATAAAACGACATCATCAACAACTAAAAAAATGATGTCTTTTAAGATTGACACATTAATAATTGTCCATGTTCCCTTATACTTCCAGTATTGTTCTTTCTTCCAAATAAATAAATGAATGAGATAAACAGCATTGAAAAGTACTTGATTGTAGCATTTCTAATATTTCATTTTGTTTATCCGCACTTACTGTTAACGCATATATATTACTCATGAATGTTACCCTTAAAAAAAGCTTGGTTCATCACCAAACTGTTTTACATAGTCTTCTTTCCATTTGTTAGATTCTTCGATTCTATTAAGAATAAATAGTATTAAATCATTTTTAATACCTATTGATTCTATTGAATATTTTTTACCTAATGATTCATATGCATCTTTTCCAGATTCATAAAAATACTCTTCAGAATCTATAATACATATCACTTTAGACTCTACTTTCCGTAATACAGACAACATAAAATCACCTCCCAAAATATAAAAAAATATGGCATATGCCATATAATTTACACGACTATTCACATAAATTAGATACAGTCTCCCCTTACCCCACATAGAAATCGATATTCTACATAATAAAGAAAAACTATATTCAAACACTTAATAAAGGCAGAGATACCACACGCAATATTAATCTGTTTTGCCTATCATTATGCCAGCCTTAATATTTCTATTCATAAATACAATATTAAGTGTAGCTGTCATATCTCGCTTATTTGTATCAATAATAGAATCTTTAAAATATACTAATGGTCCTGAAGTAACAATTGTTTTACCTTGTTCTTTATGACCATAAGACATTTTTAATATTCCATTTACATCTAACAACTGATCAAACAAACTTATTTCATCTTTTGATAATGCTGAAACTTCTTTTTTCTTTAATTCTTTAATTAAGCCATCTCTTTCTTCTTTTAAAGAATATATAAGAGTATTAAAGTCACTTTGATTCATCGTTGACTTTACAAAGATATAACCTGGAAACATATCCTTTAATACAATTAAATCTTTTACATGAAGATATGTTTCCATTCTTGGAATAAATGCATAAACATTATCTTTAAGATTTAAATTCTTACATAACCTATTGACTTTAAGAGTTTGACAAAATAACACATAGTAATTTTCATTACTTTTCATTTGTCATACGTTTTAGAGATCGAGCTTTTAAACAATCAAAGATATCTTCATAACTTTTACAAACCTTTGAATCATTTACTAGCCATATATCATTATCAGATGCTATTTCAACTAATTCTTGAATAGCATAATCTAACATATTTGCTAGATGTTCATCATTACGATTCATCAAGTCCTTTTTTTGATGACTCATAGGTTCATAGATAGTACCAAATACAGCCATTTTTATATCACCCTACCTTCGTCATACTTTTTTATACGTGAATATGTTATTGTTTGGTTCGTGGAACTGTATACTTCACGTCCACAATTATAGCATAATTAGGCTGATTTTCAATCAAAAATGTATATTTTGCCACTATTACGACATATTTAACACATTGTTAATATGTCGTTTTTTTTATATTCGTATTAACATTAAATATTAAACATAAATCATACAAAGAGGAGAGACAAATATGACAAAAACACTATTTTCAGAAGCATGTATGCAAGTACTTGCTAATAAAAAATTATCAGTAAAGTATTCTACTTATACAAGATATGAGAGAATAATTGACAAAAATATCATTCCTTATTTTGAAGGTAAAACAATTGATGAAGTAGGCATTCAAGAAATAAATGATTATTTTGAACTGCTCATTGATATTAAAAAATATTCAGGAAGTACGATAAAATTAATTAAATATTTAATGAACGCTACTTCTGAATTCATTAATACACAGTATAATTTATCTTCATTTAGAAAGATATCGATTAAGATTCCTAATAAGCAAGAGAGACAAAATATCACAGAACAACAGAAAATATTATTATCATCACATTGCTTTTTGCATTACGATAGCATATCATTTTCAGTTCTAATCGCACTTTATGGAGGACTAAGGATTGGTGAGATTTGTGCTTTAAAATGGGAGTATTTTGATTTAGATGAAGGTTACACGAAAGTGAATAAAACCATCCAACGTTTAAAATCAAAAGATCAAAGTGTTTGTAAAACAAATATAGTTGAAGATGAACCTAAAACTTCTACATCTAAACGAATAGTACCATTACCTGAATTTCTAATTGAATATATTAGAGAGTATAGAATAAAAAATCCTGCAGATGATGATCATTATATATTAACCCAAAGCACTAAGATGGTTGAACCAAGAACTATTCAAAAAAGATTTGCTAAACTCTGTTCAGCTCTGGGTTTTAAAATAAATTTCCATGCTTTAAGACATTGTTATGCAACCAGCTGTGTAGAACAAGAACTAGATATAAAATCAGTTAGCGAAATATTAGGACATTCTAGTGTTAACACTACTTTAAACCTATATGTACACTCTTCTTTCGAACAAAAAAGAGTTCAAGTCAACAAGATAAAAAAATCTTAATTTGGTTCGTGGAATATACAGTTCCACGGCCAATTTGATATAATTATAACAAAAAGAACATATTAATAAGCATTTTTGCTTAGCAATAGTCCTTTTTTGTTTAATCATTATTTGAATGTGACAGTAGCAATTCATCAATCATATCTTCGCATTCTTCCTCAAGATTATCATCTAACTTATCATCGTAAGGATAAATAGTTAAATTATAGGGCAAAGATGCATTAATTTTATATGCATATATAAGTGAATCAACAATATCCTTAATAACTTGTGTTTCTATAAATGTATTTGCTTCAAATTGAATATCCGTTAATTCAAACATAGCTTCCACTATATTATCAAAAAATTCATATTCTTTCTTTGAGTTTTCTATTATGAACGTCTTTCTAACAGTGATTGTTTTCGTAGTTGAAACATCAAAGCAATCACCTTCATAATTATATTCATAAGTTAGAAAATCATATGCATCTTCTTTCACTCTAACAATGATTGACTCGTATAGGTTATCCATATATCACACCTCCTTTTATGGAAGCATTATAGCATTAGAGTGTTATTATGCGTTCAAAAACATTAAAGTTTTCTTTATCTCGTCCCTTAATCTTCTCTAAGATATAAAAAATAATCATTACATTTTGCCCATCTAATAGTAACCAATACAAATCAATGTAGATGTTAATCAACTTATTAGGATGATTACTAAAAAGAATGCTTTGATCCACTTCTAAAGCTAATGATATTTTTTCTTTCATTTTAGATTTTGGTATGCGAGTCAATGACATACGTTTTCCATAATTCATATTTTTATCCTCAAAATGACTATTTTTGTCCACTAGTCATTTAATCCTTGTCTTTAATTTTATTCAAGTTTTTATTTATATAAATTCATAATATTCTATACTACACCATATCCATATATTGATGAACTGCGAATTGTCTTTGTTTTACTAAATCACTACTATTACCTTCAATGGTATACACATACATCGAATCAACTTTCTCTTCTCAACTATTCCTACATGATTTACTGTACCATCGTATTTCCAATCGAAGAAGATAATATCTCCTGGTTTAGGGGTATAATTGTTATTTTGAAATAGTTCTTTCTAAACCATTTTACACCATCTCTAACCGCTGAAAACTTTGGTACTGTAATACCTAAGTCACCTGTTTGCTGATGAAACCAACTAACCCAAATTGCACACCACTCCACTCGTTTATCAAAACCATACCACTGCCAATAGGTTTTACCACCAACCAACTTGCAATAAAGCGATTTGAACACTATCACCACCATACATATAATAATATCGTAATACATGTGGTACGTATTCAGGATCACACTTGTATTAAGCTGTGCTTTCTTTTCATCAGAATAGACTTGCGCATTAGCTTTTGTATAACGACCAAAATGGGATACAGCTCAACTAACATATCCTTTTCCATAATTATATCCTTGTAAAGCTAATGATATTAAAGTGATATCCAATGTTTTATTCATTTTTGCCTCTTTAAAGCATTCTGACAAGTAATGTATACCAACATCAATTGAATATTCTTTATCCATTATGCCATTTGGTTTCTTTGGATATTTCTCATTAAATTCACACTCACTAGATTGCATAGAATCATTACCTTTTCCCTCACTTTCCTGCATCATAACTGCTTGAATTAAAGATACATACAGTTCCATATCATATTGTTTAGCGTATTTAATGATTGTTTCTTGATGGGCAATGACTTCACTAGAAAGAGGTAACGATGATGATGGCGTACCCGAATCATTACCTAAAGCTGAAAAAACACCAATAAATAATGAAATAACAACTAAAAGCAACAACCCTGTTCCTATACTAACTAAATGATTCAATGAGGTTGTTGATTTCTTTATGGCATATAATGTACCTTTAATAACCGATTCACTTTTTCTAAATATTAAAGTGATCTGTTTAGGTTGATTTAATTTTGTTTGATGATTTCTAATCATAAGAGTGTAAATAATTTTGTGTAAACTGATCCTCCAATGGTAGAATGAAATTAACTACGATAACAGAGGGCTGATAATACCGCCTTATGACGAGATAAACGTTATGCCGAGCTCGGCATAATCCTCCTTGAGGTGTTCCACTATAATTGTGATAAAGTTTATCAGTTTCCATATATCCTGTATTTAAGAATTTACGAATTAGATTTAGAAATCTTTCATCCTCAATCTTTTGTCTCAGTATATTTATCAGTATCTCATGTTCAATGTTATCAAAGAATGATTTAATATCACCCTCGATAAACCACTTACACCTTGTAAATCTATTTTGGACATGTCTTAATGCAGTATGACAACTTTTGTTTTGTCTAAAGCCATGAGAATTGTCTTCAAAACTATTTTCATAAATAGACTCAAGTATCATTTTCAACACTTCTTGCACTAATTTATCATCAATAGATGGTATTCCTAGAGCTCTTAACTTTCCGTTTTTCTTTGGAATATAAACACGTCTTACAGGTTGTGGTTGGTAACTTTCGGTTTTAATAGAATTTATAATTCTATTAATTCTCTCAATACGCATTGCATCAATAGTTTTACCGTCTGTTCCTACCGTCATGTTTCCTGCATTAGCATATATGTTTTGATATGCTTGTAAAAATAGTTGTTCATTAAAAAGGTTTCTATATAATCTTGTATAAACATAGTCCTTTTCTGTTGAATGTTTCCTTAAACTGTTCAATACATTTTCTGGATTTCTCATAGTACCTCACGCACCTTCATTTCTTTTATATTGAAATGAATAAACTGCCTCCCTTCACCTTGTAAATGGCTTTCCCATTCTCTGATTACTACGAAGGCTCCGTTGCCATGTTGAATATTCAAGTTCTAAAACCTATAGCTATTTTTTTGTAGCGTTTCAATTTAGGCAATCCCCATTTAGTTACAAGTTAAATAAGCTTCGTCTATTGTCGGATAAGACTTTCGTCCTTTCATGCGTATGCAAGCAAATCACTTATTCGATTTGCTGTTACTAGTCGTAATTTCTAATAACAGATATGTGATATAGCAGTTATAACTATCTTCTACTATAGCCACCACAAATGCCCTTCGGACTATCTTTCAAGCAGTTTAGCTTTTATTTTATTGTACTGATAGTCTGTTTCATTAATGTTTTCTGTTTTTTCAGAGTTCGTTGTATAATCTAAAACACGTTTGAGATTATCTTTAACATCCCTTATCTTAGTTGTTGCCATCTTTATTCACCATTGTAGGAAGATATACCTTTCTTCTAATTTCTAATATACTATCATTAATAAAATTCATTTCATTAACAAGTGTAGGATAATCAATAAAACCTGTTTGATGAGCTACAGCGGTAATCTGATCAATGTTGCTTCCAATCTTTCTTAACTGATTGATCATTTCTACAAAATCACCACTAGTCTTTTCGCTAGGGACAATACCCATAATAAGCATTCGCAAATAAGCTTCTCTACTTATATCACTTTTTGCAACACAGTTAATCAAATGCATATACTCGTCTTGATTTAATCTTACTGACGCACGATACTGTCGTGTTTTATTTTTACTCATCTACTTCTCCTCATAAAAGTAATGCAGTGTATTAGAGGTATCCCCTAACAAGCGAGTTTGGTGGGAGGCCAAACTCAGTGCTTGCTAAAATCTACTCATGAATATCCTGTTATATTGTATTTTCATCTTTTGTTGGAGGATTAAAGAAATCTTCAATGCCACTTTGAATCTTTTCATACTGGGATTTTAAAACTTTAAGGCTTTTTAACTTATCATTGATATCTCTAATCTCAGTTTCTAATTCATATTTTTCACTTGTTTTTAACTCTCTTTGCTGTTCTAATTTAGATATTTCTTTTTCAATTTTCTTAATCATTAATCATCACTTCCTTTAATTTAAATAAACTGACTGGAGTAAAGTAAAAGAAGAACATTTCTATCTCTCTTGAATCAACCATTTTCTTTCTTACAGTTACAATATACTCAGTATCAATATAATCATTTGAATCCAAAACAACTTCTTCGTTTCGCATCTTTTCTTTAACTTTTGTCAAAGCTTCTTCTCTTGAATTAGCTTCCACACTAATTGTTCTTTGCAATGTCTCTGTTATTTCTACATCGTATTGTTTCATAAAATCATTCTTTCTTTGAACAAAAAAAAGCAACTCTATTTTTCATAGAATTGCTTTTCAATATTTATTTTGTTTAATGAACGACTAACTTATATTCATAATCTTCTAGCTCATGAAATACCCTGATGATATTTACCGTGTTTTTTTCGTAATCAATATAATAACAAATTAAATAATTCATTAGCATCGCAACACGAATATCACGTTCTTTGCGGACCAATCTAACTCTATTTATTTCAGGGAAAAGTGATAGAGTTTTGACTTGCGTCTCTAACATGGAAACAAGTTTTTCATTAATATCAGGATTGTAAAAATTTCTATCTATATAATCAAGAATATTTTCAATGTCCTCATTAGCCTGATCAGTTATAACAACTTTATATTTACTTTCTTCCATATACATACTTTTCTCTAAGATTTTTTAATACTTCGGAAGCTTCTGTAACTCGACCTTCATCTACATCCTTTAAACCATCATCAATTTTTTCTAATATACTTTTAGGCATTGCCTGTTTATTAGGATTAGTATCCCTATAATTTTGGATAGGTTTCATATAATCAACTCCTTTACACTAAATATTATATCATTTTCTAGCAAATATACCAATTGAAATTTTACCATCATCTTATTTCATTATTTCCACTTTATGCCTTGTTTTATTTTTTATAAGCATTTCATTAACATCTTTAAATTTCGTAGGACTGTCATTAACAATTACATACTTCTCTTTTATAAGTAAACGAATAATTTTACTGCATTCTTTACCAGTTTGATCATTATCAAGGTGTAAACGTATACCTTTAATATTTGTATAATTTAAAAGATATTGTTCTAAAGCTACAGGTAAAACCATATTACTTCTATCATCTGGAAACTTAAATGCACCATTAATGGAGAGATAGTTTCCTAACTTATAATCAAATCCTTTTTGTTTCATTAATGTTAGGTATTGTTGTCTTTGTAGGTCAAAATATGTTCTGTGATGCTAAACATGCAACGAAAAGAGCGACCGATGACAATTGGAAAAGAGATGTTGCTGGTAGTAATAAACGATCTTTTATTTACCAAGTAATCGATTGCTATTTTGTTATTGATAGCTTTTTTAGGAAGAAAAAATCATACTTTTGTTTTTTATTAATCGGTACAATTACTGGTTCTTTGGCATCCATTAAATCTAATATCTTATGACATGCATCTAAAAATGCCATCTTTTCATGTTTAATAAAGAAATCTAACACACTGTAACAACTGCATTCACGAGTAAATGATATTCATTTCTTGATTTTCTATCCAACTCATCTGGATTATAGTTCATATAATAAGAGAGCAAGTCTAAACTTCTTGCTCTTGTTACTTGTTTTTTGGTATTCCTTTGCCCATAATTATCTCCTTTTAAATAGAAAAGAAGGACATTCATTCCTTCTTACAAAATTTCATTGTCTATTTTTCATATTCCCATTTATATAAAACAGCCTCATAATAAAAACCGGCTAATCTTTTTAAATAATCATAAATTTCTTTTACATATTCTAAAAATATTTCTAAACCGATAGATACATTTTTGTTATCGCTTAAATAAAAATGATATTCATTTCTATTATTTGTCGGATATCTACTAAAATCTATATTCAAATAAGCTTCATTTATTTTATCTAGATTTAAATACGAACATAATTCATTCAAATAAGCTTCTAATGGTATGATCATTTTATTAAATGTATCTTTTGTAGAACAGTCAATTGGAATCATATTACTATTCTTTGCAGTATAAGCAATTCCATCCTGACTATCAATTATTTCTGGTGCATCCACAATCAAACCGTCTTTATAACCTCTAAAATATGAATACTCCAGTAACACTTCAGCTTTTCTGGAATTACCGTATTCATCTGTATACAAATATGGCTCAAACTCCTTTATTTTTGTTTCACAGTAATTTTTAAAAATATCCATTGCTTTGCCAGTTTTATATTGATCACTCTCATAATATAATTCACTAACAATTTGCTCTACTGTAGGACTATCAATAACAACATGCCAATCATCTTTAATAACTTCAATTTGATTTTCAATCGTTTTTTTTGCATGTTCATACCCATAACATTCTAAAATACATGTTTCAGTGTTCTTTGAATTTCTTAATTTAACACAAATAATCTCATGATTTTCTTTCTTCATTTCTTCTTCTCCCTTTCTATTTTCTTTATCCAGTAAAAAAGAGGCACTATGCCTCTTTTCAAAATACAAATAATACTTTAATAATTTATAGATTGATTTCATTTTCATTGTCATCAAAAATTTTTCTTTGTTTTCAGATTTTCCAAAACCAGGAACTGAATGTACTTTTTAATAAATAAAGCCTTCGAGCATTTTCTTCTCCAAAACGATGAACCTGCCATATATTTGATGTAAATATGGCCAAAATAACATGTTAGAAATAATTAATTAAGTATTTTAGTTTATTGTGAATTATAAAAACTGTTCTAATTCATCTAAAGCAATTTCCTGATTAATTCTTTCAACCTCAGTCTCATTCTTTAAATATTGTTTCTGGTTTTCTAAACGTTCTATTACCTCGTCAATATAATTATCTAGTTCAGCAGGTGTAATCGGTTTTATATATCCAAAAGCCTTTAAGGAAAGTTCATCACTATTAGGTGTAGAAATTTCTATTGAATCCATTAGAGCTTGTGCAAGTACATATCCATTAGCACCTTTTTGACATAAAACTTTTATTCTGTCAGGATCTATAATTCCCATATTTTGGATCAGTGACATAGAATCAGGATGTTCTCCTATAACAACTAATAACATCTTCATTCTTTGTCTAATATTAAAATGATAAGTATTATTTTTTAAATCTCTTAGAAATTCAACCGCACTGGTATAATCCATAAAAATTCAACTCCTTTTATATTTCTCTATCATCAATATCTTTATCCAAATGCAAATCTTCATTTGAAATAGCTTGTTCAGCAAAAATATTATTATGCAGTATTTTAAAATCATTTTTCAGTTCATCAATAGTTCCATAAAATAAAATATTTTTTGAATAATCATCGTTTTCTATAAAAATTGATATTTCATTTGTTTTTGAATTTTGAATAATTGAAATATCTTTGGTTATTGTTGATATATGTTTTAAAGTGGGCAAGGGCAGTTGACCTAAACACTCCATCATTAAATCAAATGGAAGGGCATATGCGTAAATATCCAATAAAAGCAATTTACTAAATACTTTGAATTCATCTAATAGATTCAATTCACGCATACATTCTTTAATTGTATCTAGATAAGCAGTATCTTTATCAACGATTTCAAAACTAATAATATCATTATCATTAAAATTAGATAGAATTAGTTTTAAATCTATATTATTTCTATAAATAATTTGGGCAATATCTTTCTTTTTCCCTGCAATGATATTATTATTGATGTAATAAACTTTATCTGCTATTTGATAATTATCAGTAAAATGACTTTTTAAAAAATTAGAAACAAAATAATTTTCATGTTTAATTATAGTCTCTGTATTATGCTTAAGAAGTAATACATTTCATACCTATCCCAAGGCCAGTCTCCTGCGCCAATTCCATAAACGTGGATTTTGGTATTATCATCTAATGCAATATCTGTTGCACTATATTCTGTAGTGTCGACATATTCATCATCTATCCATGTAACAGAAAAAGTATCATTAATTTCATTGTATTTAAATTCTAATTCATCAAATACTTCATGCATTTGTTCTACTACATTTTTTGTAAAGTAGGGTATTACATATCCTTTGAAAGTGAAATTTTTTAAAGAATAACCTTCAAAGCAAAAATTATCATCTTCAACTGCAAAAAATCCTTTTTTAGCTCTTTTTTGTATCATTTTTACAACTCCTTAGTTTTAAGAAAAAAGAGGCATTTTGCCTCTTTTTACATTTCCATTTCGTAATTATCTTCATTTTTATAAATTATATTATATATACACATTGTCATCATTTTCTATTTCATTGTCAGATTTTGATATACTGATCTTGGATAATGTTTCATTTAAATTAATTAATTCATTATTCATTGGTTCTAATTGTAATAATTTACTTGATGTTATATCTTTAATCATTACTATAAACTCTTCCTCAGAATAATTGTTTAAATCATTTGTATTATAGTCAGAAATAAGACTCTGATATAGCATATTTATATCTTTAATTTGATTATTTTTAACCATTTTACAAATATCTTCTTTTAACTGAATCCCAATGTTATGTTTTTTAGATAATGTATTTAGCTGTTCTTCTAATTCAGCTACAGTGTCATTATTTTTATTGATTTCATTTAAATTGTCTGCAAGTCTTTCTCTGTCTTTATTTTTTTCCTCCCACCGCCAAAAATAATACCTTTTTTGCTGAAGTATTTCATTTTCCTGTTTTAATAATGTATTTTCAATATCTAACTCTTTTCTACAGTTATTTATCTCACTTATCTTATTATTAATAAATTCGAGATGATTATCAGTATCCAACTGTTCAAGACAATTCCACCACAATGTAGAAATCGCTTTCCTTAAAGGAAAATCATCAGATAAATAAGTATCGTATTTTTCTAATAAAATGTATCTGTTATGTATATCCTGTATTATGTTATCCTGATTAGATTCTAATTGATATAAAATATCAATTCTTTCTTGTAACTGTTCTATTTCTTCATTCAGTACATTTTTTGTATCAGGAATCTGCAACCACGCTTTTTTTTGCCATTTGTTTTATTTCGTACAGATACTCATAGTTGATTTCTGATTCCTCGGGTAAAAATTCAACTATAAAAGCACCGTCTTTCAGTACTCGACTTTTCTCTTTAAAATCTTTTTCCTCATATTTAAAAAGTTCATATTCTGCAAAATTTCGATTACCGCCTTTTAACTGCTTAGGCAGTTTATAAGGATGATCAGTGATTATCCCATCAATAGAATTATCTTTTATCATTGATAAATCTCTGCCGTCACCATTAATTAAAAGACATTGATTTGTTGTTCCGTTTATTTGGCTCTCCACCTTATAAACGCCTCGAGAAACTCTTTTGAAGATTCCTCTATCTATGCCTTCGTATATTCTCGCCCTAATACTTTCATCATTTACTCTTTTTCCTCTAACTTCTTTTACCAGTTCAGTAGCTTCTTTTATGGTAAAATTGTCCTGTTCATAAAAATAGTCAAACAGATTCATTTGAATTGTTGCTTTTTTCATTGAAGATTCTTCTAAACCCATTGATTCCACCTGCTTTCCTTAATAGTTTCTTAAAATTAAAGACAAAAAAGAGGCATTCTGCCTCTTTACATAATTTTAACTATACTAATTTTAGCATAACCTTTGTTTCAAAAAGGCACAATTTTTTTTCAAAAAAGTGAACATTTTTTGAATA
>OBVN01000351.1_pt1 | contig 14234 bp, 10 predicted proteins | sample 1476171 | NCBI WGS metagenome assembly OBVN01 (sample SAMEA2580014, study PRJEB22360) | human gut metagenome | biome: human gut; feature: human-associated habitat; material: faeces | place: Denmark | collected 2008/2010
GACCTGTATGAGGCGGAATATATGCGTCACCTTCACCAATAAATTCATTAGTTCCGGCCAGCAGATTATAAATTTTTATGGTCCGTGCTTGTTCACTCATTCTGAATGCCATTATGCAAGCCTCACAATATAGTTAAATGCGATGTTTTTGACGGTGTTTTCCGCGTTACCCGCAGCGTTAACGGTGATGGTGTGTCCATGTGAACCAATCGCAACGGAGTGCGTATGCGCACCAATACCTACAGTATGTGCATGTGCGCCAGAACTTGCTGCAGTACCAGACAGCGAGTGGGTATGAGCACCTGCTGACTGTGTCTGAATACGTTGATAATACGATCTATAGGAAGAAGTCTCCGGGCTTACTTGATACTGTGAATTCTGGACATAAGTGAACCCACCGCCATCATAAAATGCTAACGCAGAACCGCCGCCTCCTGGCCAACGAATACCATTACCATGAGTATGAACACCGGCAGACCCCGTAGAGCCACTCAGACTGTGCGTATGCGCCCCGGTGTTATTCGTGGATTTAGTGCCGTAATCAAACGACGATGTGGTTTTCGTCCCCAAATCCGTACTGGATGCGCTGGCGCTGTGGGTGTGCGATTTTATGCCGTCCTGTTCCTGAGACAATACGGCCCGGCCACTGGCGGGTTTGCCCTTGATTGTCCAGCCGCGCATATCTGGAATAACACCTGAAGGATAGGCAATAGCCAGTTTCGGATATGCTGCCTTATCAAACGTCTGCCCCTGCATGATCGCATAACCTGCAGGTGGTGTATCTGATGGCCACGGCAGCGGAACACCTGGCGGAAACGCTTCAATATTTGCCGAGCCGTCAAATTTTACGCCGTTAATTGTCCTTGCAGTTTGCAATTTGGTTGCTGTGCTTGCATTACCCGATAAAGATCCAGTGATACCACCACTCGCGTTTAATTTAGTTGCAATTGTAACATTGCCAGTATGGTTACTAATTATAAACGGCCTTAAGCTATTGTGCGTACCAAGACTGTTACCCGAATCTGTCAACATAAAATATGTGTTTGATCCATCATTTCGGATAAAGAATCCATAGTTGCCATAGGCAATACGCAGACCATTTGCTGACCTTGAAATAACCTCACCAGCAGCAGTTAAACCACCTGAAAGAGTCCCTCCAGTTAATGCCAATGCCCCAATATTTGAAGGGGTCAATGTGATATTTGCACTACCATCAAATGACACACCGTTAATCGTTCTGGCTGCCTGAAGTTTCGTGGCGGTCGCAGCATTACCTGTAGTGTTTTGATTACCGGTAGCGTTGACTCCAGGCAAGTTGATATCTGCCGATCCATCAAATGCCACGCCCCCAATCTTACGTGCTGTCTTGATCTTGGTCGCAGTATCTGCGTTTCCGGTCAAATTACCAGTAACACTACCACCAACTTTTAGTCCATTACCGATGGACACCAACCCTGATCTTAAGTTTATAGAGAATGGTCTTAATGAACCGATGTCTCCATTTTCCCCCTCCCCTTCATTAGTCGGAATAAGATGAAGATGATCTTCGGAACGCCTAAAAATAAGGCCAAAGGCTTGGTTGAATATTCGAAGAGCATTTATCGTGCTGATTTTTAACTGCCCTCCCATTGTGTCGCCAGTTTTTTGAACTGAACTATCTTTAACAGTTTTAACTGCCTTTGGCGTTGCCGCCAGCTTTTCACTGGTGCTGTTTGTTGCACTGCTGAGCTGTACTATCCCCTTTTTCGTCGTGCTCGCATCCTCCAGCGCCACGGCGGATGCAATATCCTCTGCCCGTTTTGCTGCTGTCTCGGCGCGCGTTGCCGCGGATTCAGCAGCAACTTTGCTCTGAGATGCAGCCGTCGCACTGCCTGCCGCCTCTGATGCTTTCGTTGTTGCTGTCGTGGCACTACCTTTCGCTGCTGACGCTTGTCTGGTCGCCTCATCTTTTGAAGCAGACGCAGATGATGCCGATGACGCCGCTGAACTGGCTGACGATGCGGCTGCCGCCTTAGAGGAAGCAGCATTGTCTGCTGAAGTCTTTGCATTTGTTTCAGAGGTTTTTGCTGCAGAAGCAGACCTCGCTGCTGCAGTGGCTTGCTCAGTGGCTTTGCCAGCCTTCGTTGTGGCTGTTGAAGCGGATGATGCGGCGCTTTCTGCCGATTTTCCGGCGGCGGTGGCACTGGCTGAGGCCTGCCCGGCACTTGTTGACGCGGCACTGGCAGATAATGCAGCCGCTGTTTTTGAACCTGCCGCAGCTGAGGCGCTCTGTCCCGCTGCTGTTTCAGAAGACTTAGCGTTCGTCTCGGACGTTTTTGCCGCCTTCGCGGAATTTCCTGCCGCCGTTGCCGAGGAAGCTGCACTACTGGCACTTGATGATGCATTCGTTTCTGAAGATTTCGCTGCCTCTTTTGAGGCCGCCGCACCCCGTGCCGAGGTGGCAGCTTCTGACGCCTTCATGGTCGCTGTGGATGCAGAAGTGGCTGCCGATTTTTGTGATGCTGCGGCATTCGTTTCTGACGTTTTCGCGGCACTGGCGCTGGTAGCTGCCGCGCTTTTTGATGACTCTGCAGCAGCAGCACTTTTTGCTGCTTCACGGGCCTTTGTCGATGCCGTTCCTGCGCTGGAAGACGCTGACTGAGCCGACGACGCGGCCTGTCCGGCTGACGTGCTGGCGGCACGTGCTGAGGCTGCAGCATCGGTTGCATGAGTTGCCGCCTCGCTGGCTGATGCACTGGCATCGCTGGCTGATTTTTTCGCGGCTGCCGTATTCTGTGCAACCGCGGAGGCGTTACGTGACACCTCTTCCACCATCTGCTCAAAGCGGCGCAGTGCCTCCGGTCGGACATCATCCTCCGTCATGGCACCGAGAAAATCATTCAGCGTACCTGGTCTGGAACCTTCATAGACGGTAATGGTCCCGGCATGTGAAGGCGGAAAACCTTCAACCAGCAGGGTGACGCTGTACTGGCCATGCTCAACATCCATGCTGTAACGTCCGGCTTCATCCGGATTTTCAGAGGCCACCGTGTTCACCACCACCGTGCTGCTGGTTCGTCTGGCCTTCAGCACAATGGTGCAGTTCTGTACTGGTTTTCCTGTGCCATCTTTAAGCACGCCAGAAATTTTTACTGTCATACTTTTCCACCAATAAAAAAAGCCCGCAGCAGTGACGCCACGGGCTTCAGGACAGTGTAACTTTACGTTTCCTCAAACGCAGTTCACCCCATAAGGTGGATGAACCTGCGTATCATAACAATATTTACAGAAGATAAATCGGCGTCTGTTGTCAGAAACGGTATCCGATACCAACAATAAATGCATCCGTTCGCCAGTCGCCACTACCGGAACCTTCATAAGCAAGGTCAATGGTTACGGATTCGGTCGGGTTAAACTGCACGCCAGCCCCCCACGCCAGAGACGTGTTGCTGTGGCGACCGTCATCACTTCCGGTCAGCACATCGTGCGTTTTCCCCTTGTTGTCAGTTACGCGGAGATAATCCCCGGAGAAAGTCGACACACGGCTGTAAGCCACACCCACCATCGCATACGCGCTGAACCATTCATTCACGCGTACAGACGGCCCCGCCATCACGCTGAACCAGCGGTTACGCACGGAATCTTCATGCCAGCGGGTATCGCTGTAGTGCGTTTTTTGCTCATCCTCAGCATTGGCATAACTGAAGGACGTAATCAGCCCCAGCGCGTCCGTAAACTCATAACGGTATTTCACGTTAATCCCGTTCAGATTATCGCTGCCGGGAGCGTTCGTACGGGCATGAAGATACCCCGCGCTCAGTGTGGGCTGATGTTCAGACGCCCATGCAGGCGCACCGGATACGGACAGACAGATGGCTGCGGACAAAATGGCTGCACAAACTTTACGCATAATTACCTCTCGCTTTTCTGCAATAAAAAAGGCGCCATTTCTGGCGCCCGTATTGGGGTTATAAAATTCAGCTAATCGTGATGCCTGCAGTGGCTTTCTTCATCACAACAACCAGCAAATCGCTGATACTTGCTGTGGGATACCAGCCATTTACCCACCATGCTGATACAGAAAACTCCAGCGTCATGTGGCCGCGACCAGCAGGCATATCAATAACACCACTGTAAATCAGCGTATTATCCAGCGCGGTACGGTTATAAATTTCAGCACCGTTTTTCCGTACTATCAGGCGGCATGACGAATAAGTATCGCTGTTCTCCCGCTCATGTCTGGCACCGCTGAAAGCCACCGCCGGAATAACAATCTGCCGGTTAAACGGCTGATCGTCATAAACCCTGACGGTAATGGTTCCTGATGGCCAACGCTCCGGTGCACGGGAGTCACGGGGGAAAGCCTTACCCACTGTTTTAACGAGATCGCCTTCAATCTGGTTTGCAGACAGTTTCCCTCTGATGACACAGTTCTCGTTAATGGTGACATTATTGAGCGTGCCGGTATTCGCCGTGATGGCTCCACTGATATCCGCATTGCGGGCTGTCAGCCTGCCATCCGGCGTCAGGGAAAACGTAGGAGGATTGCCGGATGACGTGATGCTCACCGCAAACAGTCGCTTCAGGAACACGTCGTTCATGAACAGCTGATTCCCCTGCGCCACAAACAGCGGCGTGGTGTTGCCATTCTCCGGGGTAATCATCGCGATACGGTCCGCCTGCAGCAGAATACTGCTCAGCGTCTGACCATCAACATCCTCAATCCCCGCACCAATCCCGGCCACATAGGGAATACCGTTTTTTGTTTTCTGCACCTTCAGCATATACATGGCATTCAGCTCATTGCGCGTGTCTGACTGAACCCGCTGGATTTGCTGTATGGTCACGGCCTGGTCACCCAGCTTTTTATCCGTGGTCGAGGTAATTTCACTCCCTTTTTTATCCACGTACTGGCGGACCTGTGCTATCTGTCGGGCGTTTTCTGACTGCCCCTGGCTGACAGTCTGTGAGATTTCACTGCTCACCCGGTCCACTTTCTGGCTCACCTGCGCGATGGCCAGTGTCTGGTCCTCATTCTTTTTCGCAACCAGCTGCGTGAGGCTGTTTTCCGCCTTCCCGATTTTCCGGGTCACTTCTGCGATATCCGTGTCCATCCGCTGACGGATGTCTTCTTCCAGTTGCGTGACCTCCGTACGCAGCGCTGAAGCATCAATGCGCTCTTTCAGTGCCTGGCCCAGAAGCGTCTCATCTATCAGCCCCCGGAAAATTTCCAGATACCCTTCACCATCATTGCTGGGCTGCCCGCTGGCTTCCACAAAAGCAGATTTTCCCACCAGGTTGACGCTTCGCACGTAAAACCAGAAATCCGTCCCCGGCTTAATCCGGCTCCCCTGGACAGTCCACTGACTGCCGGTCCCCAGATAACGGGCAGATTTTTCCACCTGTGCCGTGTTCGTGATGCGTTTTTCTGAGAACCAGAATTCAAACTGTACCGTCGGGTCATACACCGCAAGACGCGGGACCGCCGTTATCTGAAAATACCCCGGCGTCAGCTCAATCCGCGACGGTGCTGCCGGTGCGGCAATCCGGAAGGTGGTGGTCGCAGGTTCGCCCTGCTGGCCGTAGCTGTTAATGGCCCGCACCGTCAGGGTGTATTCCCCCAGTGGCAGGCCGCTGAAACGGTGCTCCGTGTCTGCGGTGATGGCGGTGGTCACCAGTCTGGCATCCGTTCCCTTACCACTGGTCAGGCGCAGACTGAAGCGCACGCCCTTCACCACCCGCGGCGTGTCCCATTTAGCCTGCGCCAGATACTGGCCGTCAGCTGCGCTCACCTCCACCGTCAGGTGCTGCACTGCCGGTGGGATAACGCTGTTCAGGGTGCCTGACTGCGGCTCAAAGCGGGCCCCGTTATCCACGATGGCTTCTTTTTCAGGTACGTGCTGCACCGCCGTGATGGCAAAGGTGCCGTCCGTGTTTTCCCGGATGGAGACACAGCGGAACAGGCGACGACGCAGTGACGGCAGGGAGAGTCCCCACACACCGTATGTCTCCACACCATCCGGCAGGGTGCTGACCTGTATCCGGTCAGGCGCGGGGTGTGCGGTGATGGCCACGCTCGCCGGCTTACCGCTGCCGTTAATCAGATTAACAGTGGCCGTGCCGGTCTCCGGCAGTGTCACCTCCCGGTCCAGCGTCAGGGTACGGCTGGCGGCATCGATGGACAGGACACGTCCGCCGGTCATGGTCCCGGCATAGTCGTTATCACAGATTTCAATGATGTCACCGGGTGTGTGACGCAGCCCCTGTGACCCGAGCGTGAAATCCACCGTCTGCGTTTCCAGCAGTTCGGTCTTTATCACCCACAGCCCGGCACGGTGGGCCTGACCGCGGCTGGTACAGCCGAACGCGTCCATCTTCAGCAGGTTGCGTCCGTAGCGCAGTATGGCTTCCGGGTCTTCCACCAGTTCCGTGGAGGTCTGCCAGCCGTTCTGCGGGTCGGTGTAATTCACCTCCACTGCCGTGTGCCGGTCCTTCAGGGCACTGAAGCTGTAGCGGAAACCCACGCCGTTATCATCCACCACCACATCGCTGTTGGTGTACGGCCACACCACATCCGACGGACGGTCCTGAACGAACGTCAGCGTCTGGCCGTTCCATACCGGCATACAGCGCATCGCAGAGCAGAAATCACTGAGAACGTCCCACGCCTTACGCTGTTGTGCCAGGTACGCATTAAAGGTCATCCGCGGCTCGGTCCCCCCGAAACCATCCGGGACCGTCTGGTCGCAGTACTGCCCGATGGCATACAGCGCCCACTTGTCCACATCCGCCGCCCCCAGACGTTTTCCCATGCCGTAGCGCGGGTGAGTCAGCATGTCCCACAGGCACCAGGCCGGGTTGTTGCTGTATGCCGGTTTCAGACTGCCGTCCCAGATACCACTGTACGTGCGTTTTTCCGGGTCATAGTTTGACGGCACCTGGATGATGCGACCGCGGATATGGTAGTTCACCGTCATCTGCTGGCCGCCGAACTGCTCCGCATCCACCTGCAGCCCCACAATGGCCGTGTTCGGGTAGCACTGTTTCACATCGATGATTTCGGTGTATGACGACCACAGCGTCTTATTCTGCAGCTGGTCCGTGGTGCTGTCCGCCGTCTCCCTGACCATCCGGATGTTAAAGGGCCGGGGAGGCAGATTATCCAGAATCACCGAGGCCAGGAACTGCGAGGTGGTCTTGCCGTTAATGGTGACATCCTTTTCCGTCACCCAGCGGCCATTACGCTGTAACTGAATCAGAATCCGGACAGAGGAAGGATTACGGTCGCCCTTTGACGTGGTCTGCACCAGTGACTGCACCCCGAAGGTAACCCGCAGGCGGTCAATGTTCGCGGACGTAATGGTGCGCGTCACCGGTTTTGCCTTCGTCACTTCCACGCCCAGTCCGGTTTCAGCACCGGAGGACTCAAAGCCTTCCGGTGGTGTCTGCTCCTGCTCCCCGGCGCGCCAGACCGCCGTCACACCGTGTATCACGGGATTACCGTCCGTGTCCGTCAGCGGGGTTTTGTTCACCAGGATACTCTGCAGTCCCTTCACCGGACCTTCTATCGGTCCCTCACCAATCGCATCAATCACGCTCATCATCTGCGTGGATTTGAGATTATCCTTCGCCTCACGAGGCGTGTGTGCCTTACCGCCACCTTTTCCCATACAGCCTTCCCCTGAATAAATTAACCGCCACTTGCCATTCCGTACAGAAGTCGGATATCCTTCGCCCGAAAAGCATGAAACACATTTCTGCCATGCTAAAGAGAAACCCCGGTATCAGCAGATACCGGGGTTTTCTTTCATGCCCACCGATAATCCTGTTGGTTAAAACCGGTAATGGCATAAAAATTCTGAATATCTTCACATTTTCACAAACTGACTGTGGCGCGTATAATTTCTCTGCGTTAATTTTTTTGTCGTGATATAAGAATAATTCCTTACACTTAATCTTCGTAACTCTCCCGCAGTTCCTGTCCGCGATCACTGCGGGATTTTTTTATTCTTTTTACCCCTGCCGCCCGATAACCACGACCTTTCCGCCCCCGCCTTCATCACGGGTGCTGATGTCCTGGGATATACGGCGGGAGCCAACCAGCATTTCCCCGTAAGGCACCGGCATCGGGTTCCCCTGGGCAATCATGTTATCCAGCGAGGAAAAGTACGTGTTCTGTCTGCCGTTATCCGTTGCGCGGTAATCCGGTGTTTTTGCCTTCGGGGCCAGCATCTGGGCCACACCGCCCAGTATCATGCTGGCACCCAGTGAAAACAGCATTGTGGTGGCAGAAAAACCGCCGGCACTCAGGGCTGTACCCCATAACGCCATCGAGGCACCGGCCGTGAAGAAAGAGCCCACGATGGCTGCCGCCCCCAGCACAATCTGCAGTCCACCCTTTCCGGCCCCGGCCAGTCGCGGCACAATGTGGATGACCGTTCCCTCACCCAGCTGTTCGTGAAGACGGGCGTACACCGCCTCCGGTGCCGTGTCATCACCGGCAATACGTATCTGGTACCAGCCTTCGTTCATCTGACGGCGAAAGCCCGGCATCTGCATCGACAGGGCGCGAATGGCTTCCGCTGCCGTGTTCACATACAGGCTGAGGCGGCGGCCAAATCGTTGTAAATCCCCGTGAAGGCAGATGCGTGCCAGTGGCGGTGACGCCAGACAGAATGCGTTCGTCGTTGCCATTTTTCGGAATACCTCTCCCGTTTACTCAGTTGTTCAGGCAGATGGTGAAGCAGCTCACCGTTACCGCAGTAAATGGCGGCATGGTTCGGTACCGAAGCACCAAAGCAGCACAGCAGAATATCGCCCGCCTGTGCAGAGGACAGGGGCACCCGGTAAAAGCCGGTGACCGCCATATTGTCCAGGTAAAGGTTCTGGCCGTTGCGCCACCAGTCATCCTCGCGATGAAAATCCGGCATTTCAGTCCCCGCCAGATGATAAGCATCCCGGAACAGCGTGTAACAGTCCGTCACCCCGTGCTCAAAGCGCCGTCCCGTCAGATGTGGCACACAGCGGAATTTGTGAATGTCACCCCGGCAGACCAGCCACCAGGGCAGTGCGCTTTTTATCTGCAGCCGCCGGTCAGCCTCGCTCAGCCAGGGCAGCCCACCGGGATGACTGTGGACCAGTGCCACAATCTCCCCCTGCATCTCTGCCCGCAGCCAGTCTTCCGGTGCGATACGAAAATACGCCTCCGGCTCCGCGGAAATATTCACACAAGGGATATACCACTCCCCCTCCGGCGTGCTTATCACGAAGCCGCACGACTCCGCAGGCGCACACCGCCGGGCATGTGCCAGAATCGCTGATTCAGTCTGTGTCATAAACCGGGATTTACTGCGAAAGTTTATTAATGGAAAGGAAACCGCCAAAATTGCCGACATTCCTGCGCAGTTCACACCCGCGCATGCACTTGCTGCATCTGTCCTTACGGATATCCGTGGTGGGTTTATCGAACTCATCCGCCACAGCCCCGCCCGTGTAACCACACTCATCAGAGCGGTAGGTCCACATACAGGTGTTCGCCAGCATGATACGACCGGGAAACAGCGCCCCGTCCGTCTCGGTCGGTGTGGCCAGCACAAACGAGGCCGTCATGGCTGTCAGCGCTGACATCTGCTCCACCACCCACCGGTCCGTCAGCTCCTGCTCCGGGTCGGCCTCCGGATTGCCCGCAACGAAATTCACCGCATCCAGAAAACGGGCATACACCCGGCGGCGGACCACCGTGGCCCCCACCAGACTCTGCAGGTCTTCCGCCATCCCGGTGACCAGACCGAACAGATTGGACACCGTCAGCGACGGTCTGGCACTGCTGCCCTTCCCGCTCATCTCAAAGCCACTCCCCTCAATCGGGTACGCCTGATATTCACGCCCCTGCCAGGTCACCGGCTCCCCTTTTTCATTCAGCTCATTGCAGAAAAAATACCGCTCACCGCCCTGCACCGTCAGGTCGATTTCCCAGAGTACCACCCGCGGTGACTGCTCTGACTTAACCGACTCGTTCAGACTTTCTTCGTGAATATCCTGCATCAGTTCACCACCTGCTTAAACTCCGCGCTGAACTCAACGCGCAACATCCCGACCCGCGCAGACCACCCGGCACAGATCACCTTTATCTGCCGGTATGCATAGGGTGGCTTCCACAAAAATGCCTTCCAGCCACCGTGCTCTGCCAGGAACGCTTCCAGATGCCGGGCCTCCTCCCGGGTCACGGAAAGCGTCACCCTGTATGTTTTCAGGTCAGCATTCAGCCCTGCCGCCATACGCTGTGAGTACCCGTCACCAAAACGCACTTCACGCACCGATGGCTGCGAGTTCACCTCCATATCCGGCTTCACTTTCCAGCGAAATGTTTTCATCGCCCGCTCCCCGATAACAGACCGCCATCACGCAACTGCAGCCGGAGCTCATCCTGCGCACCTTTACGGGCCATCTCATACACCGCTTTCATCAGCTGCGGCCCGGCCTGTCCGTTGATACCGTCGTTCTGAATCACCACGTGATTGTTCTGATTAAAATTAATGCCTTCGGCCCGCCGCATCTGCGCCGGACTTCCGGCAGCACCCACATACCCCCCTTCCGCATAGCCCCGCATCAGGCGGTACAGGTTCCCGACACCAATCCGGCTGGTTGCCTCCTTCGTGAAGACAAACTCCCCGCGGTGGACAATCCCCGCTGGCTCATATTTGCCGCCGGTTCCCGTAAATCCTCCGGTCGCAAAATGGAATTTCGCCGCAGCTGCCTGAATGGCTGTACCGCCTGACGCGGATGCGCCACCACCAACAGCCCCGCCAATAGCGCTGCCGATACTCCCGACAATCCCCACCATTGCCTGCTTCAGCAGAATTTCTGTCATCATGGACAGCACGGAGCGGGTGAAGCTGCGCCAGTTCTGCTCACTGCCGGTCAGCATCGCCGCCATATTCTGTGCAATACCATCAAAGGTCTGCGTGGCAGCACTTTTAACCTGCGACATACTGTCCGTGGCGCTCTCTTCCCACTCACTCCAGCCTGACCTGAGGCCTGCCATCCAGCTCCCGCGAAGCTGGTCTTCAGCCGCCCAGGTCTTTTTCTGCTCTGACATGACGCTATTCAGCGCCAGCGGATTATCGCCATACTGTTCCTTCAGGCGCTGTTCCGTGGCGTCCCGCGCTGCCTGCCGGTCAGTCAGCCCCCGGTTTTTCGCCTCAATGGCTGCCCGTTTTGCCCGTTGCTGCTGTGCGAATTTATCCGCCTGCTGCGCCAGCGCGTTCAGGTGCTCCTGATACGTGACCTTATCGCCAAGTGCAGCCAGCTGGCGTTTGTACTCCAGCGTCTCATCTTTATGCGCCAGCAGGGATTTCTCCTGTGCGGACAGCTGGCGACGTTGCGCCGCCTCCTCCAGTACCGCGAACTGACTTTCCGCCTTCCACAAATCCCGGCGCTGCTGGCTGATTTTCTCATTCGCTCCGGCATGCTTCTCCAGTGTCCGGAGTTCTGCCTGAAGCGTCAGCAGGGCAGCATGAGCACTGTCTTCCTGACGATCGCCCGCAGACACCTTCACGCCTTTCGGCTTTTTCAGCGTCGCTTCATAGTCCTTTTTCGCCGCCGCCATCAGCGTGTTGTAATCTGCCTGCAGGATTTTTCCGTCTTTCAGTGCCTTATTCAGTTCCTCCTGGCGGGCGGTATATTTCTCCAGCGGTGTCTGCAGGCGTTCGTAAGCCTTCTGCGCCTCTTCGGTATATTTCAGCCGTGATGCCTCAGACTCGGCCCGATCTTTTGCTGCCATCTCACTGGCCTTTTCAAGATCTGCCTGCAACGTGGCGGCTGAAAGCCCAAGTCGCGCATTCTCTCTCTTCTCCCATGCCCCCCGGAGATTGGCAAGAAATGCTGACGTTTTACCGCGCCGGTGGCTTCGGCTCTGATACCACTGCCATTTTTTATCCGCTTCATCAAAAGCCTTTTCAGCTTTGGCGAGCATATCTGCAGAGGAGTCCGGGCGACCAATATCCAGCACCGCATCCCACATGGATTTGAATGCCTGTGCAGTCTTGTCTGCCCAGGTCTCCAGCGTACCCATGTTATCTTTCAGTTTACGGGTCTGGTCATCAAACCCTTTCGTTGCGGCCTCGTTCGCCGCCTGCAATGCCCCGGCCCCATCGCCGGAACGCTGCAACTGAGCAACATACGCAATCTGTTCCGCCGTCACGTTATGGAACTGGCGCGCCATCGCCGTCAACCCAGACGTCGGGTCAGTGGTCAGCTTCCCGAAGGCTTCAGCGACCTTGTCCACCTCCACGCCGGATGCAGAGGAGAAACGCGCCACACTCTGGCTGATTGCCTCAAACTGCTCACCACCACGCACACCGGCATTCACCAGCGCCGTCAGTGACTCGCTGGTCTGGTTAAACGTCAGCCCTGCCGCCTGCCCGGATCTGGACAGGGCCAGCATACGATCTGCCGTCAGTCCCGCCTGATTACCGGAAAGGACCAGCGTTTTATTGAAATCGGACAGGGTTGAGTTGCCCTGATACCAGGCATACGCCAGCGCACCGGTCGCCACCGCCAGCGAGGTGGCCCCGACCATCGGCAGGGTGATCGCACCGGCAAGCCCCCTGAACATGGGGATCATCCCGCCGAAGGAGTCCTTCACCTGACCACCCTGTTGCAGCAGGATCAGCCACGGACTTTGCCCGCCTGCAAGCTGCGTGGCCACGTCAGTGAACTGCGCAGGCAGCATACGCATGGCAGCTTTATACTGCCCGACGGAAATCCCCGCTTTCTGTGCAGCCAGCGCCTGTCGGCTCAGCGACTGTTCAACGACTGCCGCTGTTTTTTTCGCATCACTTTCCGTACCGGAAAAATGACGCCTGACTCTGGCCATCTGCTCGTCAAATCTGGCCGCATCCAGACTTAAATCAACGACCAGATCGCCTACCGGTTCAGCCATACCGGACTCCTCCTGCGATCCCTTCTGATACTGTCATCAGCATTACGTCATCCTCCGTCATGCCCGCCATATCCGGGGAAGCGGGGATAACTTCATTTCCGTCCGGGGCAAAGCGGACGCCTCCGGCAAGCCCTGCCGCTTTCTGCATCAGCACATCATCTTCAGGCTCTTCGTCAGCCTCACGCCGGTTCAGCAGACTGAAATCCAGCGGATGCATATCCGGATCGCTGAAAAACAGGCTGAGCACGGTGTACGTCAGCCCGGAAAAGTGCATATCCAGCAGAACATCATGAAAATAATGGGTACTGTAAAAGCGGTGCCAGTCGGCATACTCTGTGGATGACATCCCGGCAAGCATGGCGCGCCAGTCAGGTCGCCCCATCTCACGCGCCAGTTTCAGGGCAAAACTCAGCTCACCGTCGAACACTTTCCCGCAGAAACAGGCTCTGCAGACCCGGCGTCCTCTGCCTGTTCAGGGGCATCATTCACCACAAACTCATACATACCGGACAGCCGGTACACCACGTTTTCAGCATGAGAAATTGCCTCTGTGGGCCAGGTGGTAAGCACTTCCTGCTCAATCTGTTTAACGGCTTCATTCATGGAAGGCAGCTTTGTCTTCTTCGGATGGTTATGCCACAGGGACATCGCCACCAGAAACGCGCCGGTTCTGATGGCGTCTTCCACAGTAAACTTCCGGTTGCTGTCTGACTCCGCCTGTTCTGCCTGCCGTTTCATCAGGGCGAGATGCTCAATACGCTGCAGGGCTGACAGTTCAGAAAGCGTGACGGTCACACCGTTATGTTCAAATGATTCGGTTTTCAGGAACATCGCTGACTCTCCGGATTAACTGGCGGTGACGTTGATTTCTGCAACCGCAGCAAACTCACCATTACCGGATACGACCGGAATGTTGACCTTGCCTGCAGCAACACCTTTCACGGTGATGGTCATACCACTGACCGACACGGTGGCTTTTGTTTTATCCGCAGACACCGCACGGAAGCTCTTGTCGGTTGCGCCCTCCGGCTGGAATGCCACGGTCAGCGTGGTGCTCTGCCCTTTCACTACGGAAGCACTGGCGGGTGTCACCGTCATGCCGGTTGTCGCCGTCACCGTGCTGCGATCTTCTGCCATCGACGGACGGCCCACATTGGTGACCTTCACCGTGCGGGTGATCACTTCCTTCGCCGTCACCGCCTTACCGATACTGCTGACCCAGCCGCGGAACACATCGACCGTGCCGTTCGGGAAGCGGATTTTATAGGCTCCGGTGGCCCCTTCCGTTAAACAACCCCACCAATGCGAACCC
>OBVN01000355.1_pt1 | contig 14045 bp, 13 predicted proteins | sample 1476171 | NCBI WGS metagenome assembly OBVN01 (sample SAMEA2580014, study PRJEB22360) | human gut metagenome | biome: human gut; feature: human-associated habitat; material: faeces | place: Denmark | collected 2008/2010
ATGGTAGTGTGGGGCTTCCCCATGTGAGAGTAGGACACCGCCAGGTACTGAATGTGAACCCCGAGCTGAATGGCTTGGGGTTTTTGTTTATGGATTTTTGTTAAAGATTACTTTGACAATATAAGTGCGGTCAAAATCAGAAGAGTTTTATTAAAAGATGTTTAAATCTTTTAATGAGAAAATATAGGTGGAGTGGTACAATCACCAAAATTTTTTATAGGATAAATAACACAAATGGCTCGTAAAAAGAAAAGTCGTAAAATTAGCGATATTATGCCAATTCGTAAATCGGATAAGAAACCTGAAGCACCGAAGCTATCAGGTAAGAAATTAACACGTTATGAATTAGATGCTAAAGCAAGAGAAGATAAGAAAAAACGTAAACATAAAGGTTTAGCATCGGGTTCTCGTCATAGTAACGCTGAGAAAAATAAGCATAATCAAGCCGTTGAACAAAAAGATCTGCGTATAGGCAGTCGTAAAAAGGTTCCACTGATTGTTGAATTTGTGAATAAGCCTGAGAAAGGGATGACAATTCCAGCAGTAAAAGAACCGAAAAAACTTGCGCCTGAAGTTGAGTTAGAACGTTTAGAAAATAATGAAATTCTAAATGAATTGTTGGATGCCTTAGATGAAGGCAAAACGATTAGTAAAGCTGATCAACAATTTGTGGATGAATGTTTAGATCGTATTTCTCAGTTAATGGAAGAATTGGGTATTCAAGATGAAGATGAGACAGAGGATGATCTCTATCGAACCTTCGAGAAGATTGATATCAACCAATTCAGATAATTGTCATGTGGCCGATTATTTTAAGTATTATTGCTTTGGGAATTATTGCTGGCGTATCATTTTATGCTTTCAAATTACTTAGGAAGTTACGCGAGCAAAACACTCTCATCAAACAGGCTAAAATAGCGCGTACAAAACGCCTAAAAGAGAGTATGGTAATTATCGCTATAGCGATGCAAAATGGAGATTGTAACCATTCAGAAGGGGTGATTCGTTTATCAATGCTTTTACTCCCTTTTGGACAATCTTTGCAGCCATATCAAGCGATGTATGCACTTTATAATATTGTAAAAGAAATGCCTACGCATGAAGCTCGGAAAGCATTGTTAAAAAAAGAAAGAATGAAACTCGATCTTGAGCGAGAAAGTGCAGAAGCAAAATTAGAAGAAGAAATTATGTTGGAGTTACGTCAGTTTTTAAATGACGTAGAGAAATTTGGGGAAGCTTAATGTCTGAAATTATTTGGGATCTTGCGTTAATTCAAAAATATAACCAATCAGGACCTCGTTATACATCTTATCCAACTGCATTAGAATTTAATGAAAGTTACACAAACGAAGATTTTATTGCAGCAGCTAATCGTTATCCGGAAAGACCACTTTCCCTTTACGTACACATTCCGTTTTGTCACAAACTTTGCTATTTCTGTGGCTGTAATAAGGTGATTACTCGTCATCAACATAAGGCGGATATTTATCTTGATTACCTTGAAAAAGAAATCAAAGCTCGTTCAGAATTATTCAAAAATCGTGTTGCGACTCAAGTGCATTGGGGCGGTGGTACACCGACTTATTTGACAGAAGAACAATCTGCTCGTTTGATGAAGATGCTTAAAGATCATTTTACGATTGCGGATAATGCAGAAGTCAGTATTGAAATGGACCCACGCGAAATTGAACTCGATATGCTTGATCATTTACGCAATATTGGTTTTAACCGAATCAGTATGGGCGTACAAGATTTCAATAAAGCTGTTCAAAAAGCAGTAAACCGTGAACAAGATGAAGAGTTTGTGAATGCATTACTTGTTCGTGCTCGTGAGTTAGGTTTTCAATCGACTAATCTTGATTTAATTTATGGATTGCCACTTCAAAATGTAGAAAGTTTTATGTTCACATTACATAAAGTGATTGAATTGAATCCAGATCGTTTAAGTATCTTTAACTATGCTCATTTACCAAGTCGATTTGCAGGGCAAGCAAAAATTAAAGAAGATCAATTACCGCCACCGGAAACTAAATTAGAAATTTTACAGAAAACGATTGAAACCTTAGGCAATGCAGGCTATAAGTTTATCGGTATGGATCACTTTGCTAAACCAGATGATGAATTAGCGATTGCTCAAGAGAAAGGTGTCTTACACCGAAATTTCCAAGGCTATACCACTCAGGAAGAATGTGATTTGCTCGGTTTAGGTGTATCAGCTATTAGTTTATTAGGTGATACATATGCTCAAAACCAAAAAGAATTGAAACATTATTATCATGATGTAGAAAATTCAGGTATTGCACTGCATAAAGGTTTAGCGATGACAGAAGAAGATTGCTTACGTCGTGATGTGATTAAGCAATTGATTTGTAACTTTAAGCTTGATTTTGCACCAATTGAAAAACAATATAATATTGATTTCAAAAAGCACTTTGCTGAAGATTTACAGTTATTACAGCCATTACTTGAAGATGGATTAATTTCTGAAACAGAAACAGGCTTACAAGTTTCACCTAAAGGTCGTTTATTAATCCGTAATATTTGCTTATGCTTTGATACCTATTCAAGAGCAGCGGCAAAACGACAACAATTCTCTCGAATTATTTAGTCATACAAAAACGGTCAAGACTTATATCTTGACCGTTTTTCTTTCAATCTATTTATTTCGCTATGCTTTCTAATGCCCATAATTCACTGAGACTTTCTCTGCGACGAATTAAATGAGCTTTGTTTCCATCCACTAACACTTCTGCCGTACGTGGACGAGAATTGTAGTTTGAAGACATACTTGCACCATAAGCTCCAGCAGAGCGTTGAGCAATGTAATCACCTTCAGCAATGGCGAGCTCACGCTGTTTACCTAAGAAATCAGAGGTCTCACATACTGGACCAACGACATCATAAATGGCTTTTTCACGCTCTAAAGTGCGGTCAATTTCAATGATGTTCATATAAGCTTCATAGAGTGCAGGGCGAATCATATCGTTCATGCCGGTATCGGTAATGGCGAAGTTGCGGCTTTCATTACTTTTTAGGTATTGAACTTTAGCCACTAAAATCCCCGCATTCGCCGCGATCGCTCGACCCGGTTCTAGAATAATTTCGAGATTTTCATAGCCTTTTAATTTATTCAGTAACGCAGCGGCATAATCACTTGGATGTGGAGGTGTTTCATCAGTATAAGTTACGCCTAAACCACCGCCGAGATCTAAATGTTTTAACGTAATACTATCATCTTTTAACTGTTCTATTAAACGAATGAGGCGATCAGTTGCATCTAAGAAGGGTTGTAATTCAGTCAGCTGAGAGCCAATATGGCAATCCATACCGGTAATTTTTACATGAGGTAAGGTTGCTGCTAATTTATAGACCGCACGTGCTTCATCTACGCTCACACCAAATTTATTTTCTTTTAATCCAGTGGAAATGTAAGGATGTGTATGGGCATCGACATCGGGGTTTACACGTAAAGAAATAGGCGCAATTTTCCCCATTTCGCCAGCAATCTGATTGATGTGATGTAGTTCCGCAATAGATTCCACATTAAAACAACGAATGCCTACTTCTAACGCTCGCATAATTTCGGCACGAGATTTTGCCACGCCAGAAAAGACCACTTTTGAAGCTTCTCCGCCAGCTGCTAAGACTCGTTCTAATTCGCCCTGTGAAACAATATCAAAGCCTGAGCCTAATTTTGCCATTACATTCAATATACCAATATTGGAATTGGCTTTTACGGCATAGCAAATTAAGTGCGGATGATCTCCTAAGGCTGAGTCAAAGGCATGCCAATGACGCTCAAGCGTAGCACGAGAATAAATATAAAGTGGTGTGCCAAATTCTTCAGCAAGTTGTTTGACGGGCAAATCTTCAACATAAAGTTGCTCGTTTTTATATTGGAAAAAATCCATGAGGAATCCTTTAAGTGCGGTCAGTTTTTATTGTGTTTTTTGCGTGTTTTGTGGTTGTTCTTTTTCAGGAAAATATAATGGCCCTTTTACACCGCAACCTGTAGCCAAAGTGCAGAATGCACCTAATAACAAAATAGAAAGTACTTTTTTCATTTTTCAATCTCTCTAATAAGTAAAATCTGCCTTTGCCAACGAGGAGAAAGGCTTTATAATTCACGGCATTCTATCAGATTTAATCGGAAAATTTTATGAATGTTGCAGAATTTCACCAAAATATTGAACAGGTTTGGCAAAAAATTGAAGAAGCGTTAGAGAATCAAGATTGCGATGTGGATTGCGAAACACAAGGTTCGGTATTCACGATCACATTTGATGACCGCTCACAAATCGTCATTAATAAGCAAGAACCGCTTCTTGAGCTTTGGCTTGCGAGCCGCTTGGGTGGATTTCATTTTGCCTATAAAAACAATGATTGGGTGGCAAATGATGGCAAACGCTTTTGGGATTGTTTAACCGAGGCGGTTGCCGCTCACGGAGAAACGGTAACATTCTAATGGCCGAACTAGCGGAACATGCCCCGCAAAAAACAGACTTAAAAACGACCGCACTTCATACGTTGCGGTCTGTTTTTGGTTACCAATCTTTCCGCAATGGGCAGGAAGAAGTGATTCATGCTGCGTTAAGCGGTCAGGATGCCTTAGTGGTGATGGCCACAGGAAATGGTAAATCCTTGTGTTATCAAATTCCAGCACTTTGTTTTCCCAGTCTCACATTAGTGATTTCGCCTTTAATTTCTTTAATGAAAGATCAGGTGGATCAACTCCAAGCAAACGGCATTGAAGCTGATTTTCTAAACTCTAGTCAAACGCTAGAACAACAACAGCAAGTTGAAAATAAGCTAATTTCAGGACAATTAAAATTATTGTATGTTTCGCCTGAAAAAGTGATGACAAACAGCTTTTTTCAGCTGATTTCTTATGCTCAAATTTCCTTTATCGCCATTGATGAAGCACATTGTATTTCACAGTGGGGTCATGATTTTCGTCCTGAATATACCCAACTTGGCGGGTTAAAAGCGGCGTTTCCAAATGCGCCAATTATGGCATTAACGGCGACAGCGGATTACGCGACTAGACAGGATATTCTCACTCATCTTAAATTAGATGATCCTCATAAATACATTGGCAGTTTTGATCGTCCGAATATTCGTTATACGTTGGAAGAAAAGTTTAAGCCGATGGAGCAGCTTACGCGTTTTGTTTTAGCTCAAAAAGGTAAAAGTGGCATTGTATATTGTAATAGTCGTTCGAAGGTGGAACGTATAGCAGAAACTTTGCGAAATAAAGGCGTTTCGGCTTCGGCATATCATGCGGGAATGGAAACTGCACTGCGTGAACGCGTCCAGCAAGATTTTCAACGAGATAATGTACAAGTTGTGGTTGCGACGATTGCGTTTGGCATGGGGATTAATAAATCTAACGTACGTTTTGTTGCCCATTTTGATTTGCCGAGAAGCATTGAATCATATTATCAAGAAACTGGTCGTGCCGGACGAGATGATTTACCTGCAGAAGCAGTACTTTTCTACGAGCCAGCTGATTATGCTTGGTTACAGAAAATTCTGCTGGAGAAACCAGAGACGCCACAACGTCAAATTGAGCAACATAAATTGGAAGCTATTGGTGAATTTGCTGAAAGTCAGACTTGTCGCCGTTTAGTGTTACTCAATTATTTTGGTGAATATCGTCAAACGCCTTGTCAAAACTGCGATATTTGTCTTGACCCGCCAAAGAAATATGATGGCTTAATTGATGCGCAAAAAGTGATGTCAACGATTTATCGTGTGGGTCAATGTTTCGGTGTGCAATATGTGATTGCGGTATTGCGAGGGATGCATAATCAAAAAATTGTAGAACGCCAACATGATAAGTTAAGTGTTTATGGCATTGGTAAAGATAAAAGCAAAGAACATTGGCAATCCGTGATTCGCCAACTGATTCATCTTGGTTTTATTCAACAAGTGCTTGGTGAGTTTAATAGTGCAACGCTTCAGCTCACAGAAAGTGCTCGCCCTGTTTTAAAAGGCGAAGTGCCGCTTGAATTAGCGATGCCGCGCATTTCATCCATTAATAAAATTGTGCATACGTCTCATAAAAATACGGTAGTAAATTACGATAAAGATCTGTTTGCTCGTTTGCGTTTCTTAAGGAAGCAACTTGCGGATAAAGAAAATATTCCACCGTATATTGTCTTTAACGATGCGACGTTGCAGGAAATGGCGCAATATATGCCTACAAGTAATATTGAAATGTTACAAATTAATGGGGTGGGCGCGATCAAATTAGAACGCTTTGGGCAGCCGTTTATGGCATTGATTCGAGAGCACAAAGCGATTTTAGAAAAGGCTGAAAAAGAATAAGTGCGGTCAAAAAACAAAGAATTTTTCGACCGCACTTTTTTTCTAGCTTGCACTTACATCTTGTTCATCGCGTAATTGACGGTCAAAGACTTGTGCACAATCATCGGTACCCGAACCATACCAAGTGGTATCACGTAATGCCACTTCACCTTTACGGTATTTTTCCACTTCGCTTTTCTTCACCAAATAACCCGTTACACGAATCAAATTGGTGTTTTTAAGGTAAGTGGTGATATAGCGGTAACCTTGTGCAAATGAACCATCGATAATATCAACGACGGCATCTAAATGATCCACATAGGTTTGGTCAAAGGCAAACAAATCTCCCGTACCTGATGGGAAGTACTTATGGAATGGTGCAGATTGTTTTAAATGAGCTAATAATGTTGGTTCTTCACCCACACGAATACGATGCGCAGGCGCATTACGTTTATCTTCTTCATGATTACTTGCACCCACTTGCGCATGTAATAAATAACGGTTGCCCGTGCGTTCAGCATACACGCCTTCATGGTTATCCGTGACTTCTTTTAATTTATCCATAATCAAGGTCGCAATTTCATCACCGCGTTGGCTTTTACCAAAGGTTTCGTTTAAACCTTCTTGTTTCAATAAATGATTTGCTGCATCAGCGAGACCAACAATAGCAAACATCCCCGTAAAATTAGTACGTTTGATAAAACCTTCTTTTTCTAGGAATGAGGTATTGAAGAAGTTACTTTCTTCCACGACAAATTTATGGCGTTTATCCATAGTAGAGAGCGCACATTTTGCTACGCGAGGTAAAAGTTCATTGACCATTTCATCCACAGTTTTACAGGCGCGCGCGATAGTCCCTAAGCGCAAGCGAGTGAGAGTATAAGCCCCACCACATTCAGGCAGTGCGTTATAGCAGCTTGCAATACCATATTGTTCGCCTAAGTCAGAAATGTAGTAAGCATCATTAGCAAAAGACGGTTTAGAAACCAATAAGCACGCTTTTGCTGCTAATTCTGCAAATTCACGACTTGTTTTACTCTTATCGTAACGAATGGTCATATTGGGTGTTGGCGCTTCCAACTCAATCACCGCTTTTAAAATCAAACGCCCTGCTTTGGTGTCATAAGGGCCAATATTGGCATGACAGAATGAATCTGGCACGGTTTTATCTACATGATTTAAGAAACGTTTAATTTTGATGTAGTCTTGTTCTTCATCGGTAATAAACGGGTCAAGTAGCATGTCTAAGCGCCCAATGTAAACCGGGAATGTAGTAATTGATGGCACGTGAGAATATAAAATCAATAAGCCATCTAATGCTTCATCAAGATCTTTTGGCGCTGGCAATTCAAGGAATTCACAGCCTTTTTTAATATACACATTGTAATCTGGCAAAATATAACGCGGGCGATAAATCGCGTAGCCTTCGTTTAAATCACAGATCATTTGATTTTGAAGGAATTGCCATTCTTCATCCGTATAGCCTAATAATTCACGAGGATCAAATAATCGCTCGGCAATATTGCCTAAACACATGAGTTTTTGTTGATAGGTGAGTGTATTGGATTTTACGGTATCCAAAATATCTTGAAGAGATGCAAGCATAATAATGTCCTGATTAAAAAGGGTAGCTTATTTTAAGTCAGTGAATGAGTGATGACAATTTTGACAATGTGATCTGCATCACATTTATGATATTTATCAGTCAATTCGGTTATATCATATGACGTTAAAATGTTTGGGTTTTATCAGGTTTCCCATTATGATGTCGGCGTTAAACATAAACAGGAATAATATGAAAAAAGCACGGGTGATTCCCCACACCAGTTGGGCAGCCAAATCGCTATGGTCAGTCGAAGGTAAAACGATGTCGATGCTCTTATTTGCATTGGCAATACTGGGCATTGGAGATGGCTTGATTGTGCTCGCTAATCTGGGCTCTTCACCTTGGACCGTGCTTTCTCAAGGTGTGGCATTACAAGCTAAGGTGAGTATCGGTTGGTCATCATTTTGGATTAGCTGTTTGGTAATGTTAGCCTGGATTCCCCTCAAATTAAAACTTGGGCTTGGCACCATTCTGAATATCATTGTGATTGCCTTTTTCCTTGGTTTAACCACGAAAATTGTGTCAGAACCAACCGCACTTTTTAGCCGAATTTTATTCGGTGGAATTGGGCTTTTGCTTTATGGATTAGGGACGGCATTGTATTTAACCTGTCATCAAGGAGCAGGCCCGCGGGATGGTTTAATGGTGGGGCTTTGTCAACGACTTCATTTAAAAGTGGGGATTGTGAGAACAAGCCTTGAAGTGTCGGTTTGTGTGTTAGGTTATATTCTCGGCGGCACAGTTGGAATAGGTACCGTTGTTTTTGCCGCCGCAATAGGTTGGATTGTGCAGTTATGCTTAAATTCAATTGCTCGCTTGCCACATCTTCCGCACGAAGGGGACAATCTCCACTAAGGCATCATCAATAGAAATTAAGCCTAAGTTCATTTCGTCTTTCCCTTTTGATGGACAGAAAGCAAGATGTTTGTCTGCATCGTTAATCGGTTTCCAACGACGAGGCTGAGATGAGCGACTGTTTGGATAGAATCCGATCGTTGGCACATTGAATGCACTGCTTAAATGCAATGGTCCAGTAGAGCCCGCAATGAATAAATCCGCACAAGCCAGAGAGTGTGCAAAATCAACCAATCCTTTATTCTTATCGTAAACAACCACATTTTGGCTGTCGATTTTTGCCGCTAACTCATGGGCTTTTTCACTTTCACCAGGCCCTGCAGTTAAGATAATCTGGCAATCAAATTTGCTTAACAAACCTTGTATCAATTGAGCATATTGCGACAATGAGAGACTTGTTGCTGAACCACCCGTTCCGCTATGCACAAATACCCATTTTTTATCTGCCGATAAACCGAATTGTTCTTGAAGAAAAACACGTTGATTTTTAACCGCACTTTCAGGAAGTGAAAGATAAGGCGGTTTGGGTTCCACAATCGGCATGTTGTGTTTCTTTAAGAATGCACGAGCAAGATCTTGATTGTACTCTGCTTCAGATTTTTCTGAGCGTGAACGGCGTTGTGTTAAACGATGGTTATAAAGGATTTGCACCCATTTCGTTGCAGGCGCAAGACGATAAGGAATCCCACTTTTCCACGCTAATTTACCGTTATGGGTATTGGAAAAGAAGCTAATCATGCCATCAAATTGCTGCTCTTTAATTTCTTTAACAAGACGATTAAAATCCGCTTTGTCGTTCTTGGCACTATCAATGATGACATTATCTAAATAGGGGCAAATTTGAGCCAATGGGGCGGTATAAGCCGGCACAAGTGCGGTTAGTTTTAGCTCGGGATTTGAGGCTTTCAACATCGCAAAAGCCGGAAACGCCTGAACAAAATCCCCCAGTTTATCGTTACGAATGACTAAAATTTTCATTATTCTGCCTTTTGCCGTGTTCGTATTGCGGTATAAAACACAATCGTTAAGAAAAAGTAAAAAATAGTACCTGAATTATGTACCAAGAAACCTTGGCTTAAGCCATAGATCATCACAGATAAAATATGGGCAACGCCTAACGTTGCAATTAGCTTGATCTCATTATTTGCTGTTTTCAGGTTTTTCATAAAGCTACGTAGAGGGATAAATAAAACAGCAAGTAAGGCGAGCAAGCCAACAATTCCTCGTTTGGATAGGTCATCTAAATATTGGTTATGAGCATGAGTAAATTGCCCAATGTTACCTGTGGCAATTTTTTCTTTTGTTTCTTGTTTACGTTTTTCTGTTGCCCCTTGAATGCCCCAGCCAAATAGGGGTTTTTCTTTTACCATTTCCAGTGCGCTTTTCCACATTTCAAAACGCGCACCTAGAGAAGTATTGCCATCCTTATTATCCAAGTAAAGTTGGATATCTTTTCGTGCAACGTCAATCCGTTCCATAATTCGGTTATTGGGCATTTGGCTAATGCCAACGCTTGCTACGGCAATGATTCCAAAGAAAGTCAGGAAAAAACGTTTTGAAAGAGAATGGCGATAAATCCAAAGGATAACAATAATTAAGATCGGTAGTGCAACCCATCCTCCACGAGCGGTAGAAAGCAAACTTCCTACGATGCCACATAAAGCACCAATCACACTAAGAGCGGTCAATTTTACGTCTTTTTTCTGATGGGCATAGAGAGCAATAATCAGGCTCAAAATGCCTAATGACATAGAAATGTCACCGCCTTGAATATGCATAATTCGAGGATTTTGATCCGGATTAAGATTCAAGATAAATTTATCATAAAGCGCGATGCAGACAGAAACAATACCACCAAGGGGGATAGCGTAACTCAATACACAGGTTTTGATGGGATATTTTAATAATAAAAGTAAAACAGGAATTAAGAAAACAACACGACTTGCCGTATCTAGATCACGCATTTTTCCCCCGTTAATGCAGAGGGAAAGTACAAATGTAAGAAAATAAAAAAGGTAGCTATAAATTAACCATTTATCAACTTTCGATAAGTTTAAAAGTGGTTTCTTGATCAAAGCATAAGCGCCATAACCTAAACCGATTAACATTAATAGAGCAGGTGCAGCATTATATCCACCTTTGACAATAAATATCGAAAGAAAGAAAAGTGTTACCGCAAAGTTTATTAGGGTGGCTAACCAATTTTGTTTTGTTATTTGCATAGATAAGAGCTAACATTCGGGTTATGTAAAACTAAAAAACCGCACTAACAAAGTGCGGTCTCATTTTAGTCTATTTTTATGGATTATAAAACATCAACGCAGTTTAAGTCTTCGAAAGATTGCTCTAAGCGTTTAGACATTGATTCTTCCATTTTACGTAACCAAACACGTGGGTCGTAGTATTTTTTGTTTGGTACATCAGGACCTTCAGGGTTACCTAATTGACCTTGGAGGTATGCTTCGTTTGCTTTATAGAAACTTAAGATACCATTCCATGCAGCCCATTGAGTATCAGTATCGATATTCATTTTGATTGCACCATAGCTAATTGCTTCGCGGATTTCTTCGCGGCTAGAACCTGAACCACCGTGGAAGACGAAGTTGATTGGTTTAGCTGGTAGATTGCGTTCTTTTGCAACGAACTCTTGTGATGCACCTAAAATAGATGGTTTTAATTTTACGTTACCTGGTTTGTAAACACCGTGTACGTTACCGAATGCTGCTGCAACGGTAAAATTAGGGCTTACAGGGTTTAATTGGTCGTAAACATAAAGCACATCTGATGGTTGAGTGTATAAGCGAGATTCATCTACATCTGAGTTATCTACGCCATCTTCTTCACCACCGGTAATACCGATTTCGATTTCAAGGGTCATACCTAACTTGTCCATACGAGCAAGGTATTCACGGCAGATTGCCATGTTTTCTTCCATTGGTTCTTCAGATAAATCAAGCATGTGAGAAGAGAATAATGGACGGCCAGTTTCTGCGAAGTGTTTTTCACCCGCTTCAAGTAAGCCATCGATCCATGGAAGTAATTTTTTCGCGGCGTGGTCAGTATGAAGAATAACTGGCACACCGTATTCTTTGGCTAAAGTATGAACGTGTTTCGCACCTGCGATTGCACCTAAAACGTCTGGACGTGCACCGCTTGTTGGTTTGATACCCTTACCTGCGTAGAAAGCTGCACCACCGTTTGAGAATTGGATAATTACTGGCGCTTTCACACGTGCAGCAGTTTCCAATACAGCGTTTACGGAGTCAGAGCCCACGCAGTTTACTGCAGGGATCGCGAAGTTGTTTGCTTTGGCATAAGCAAAGATTTTTTGAACATCTTCACCTGTTACTACGCCAGGTTTTACGATATCTAATAATTTAGCCATAGTTGTGTTTCCTTTTGTTTTGGAGGATTCACTCCTCCGTTTGAAGAATCAATATTTATCCCCTCTGTACAGAGGGGATAGAAGCCATTTAATTAACCATTCGCACGTTTTTCAAGAATTTCTACTGCTGGTAATACTTTACCTTCAACGAATTCTAAGAATGCACCGCCACCGGTAGAGATGTAAGAGATTTTATCTGCAATACCGAATAAATCGATAGCCGCTAAAGTATCACCGCCACCTGCGATAGAGAATGCATCGCTGTTTGCAATCGCGTGAGAAATGATTTCAGTCCCTTTACGGAAGTTAGGGAATTCAAACACACCAACAGGACCATTCCATAAAACAGTTTTAGCATTTTTGATGATTTCTGCTAATTGTTCTGCAGATTTATCACCGATATCGAAGATAGATTCATCATCTTTCACTTCGGTCACTGATTTTTCTGTTGCAGGTGCAGTTTCAGAGAATTCAGTACCTACACGTACATCAACTGGTACTGGAATGTCAGTGCTTGCTGCTAATTCTTTCGCAACTGTAATTAAATCTGCTTCATATAAAGATTTACCCACATTGTGGCCTGCTGCTGCGATGAAAGTATTCGCAATACCACCACCCACGATAATTTGGTCAGCAATTTTTGAAAGAGAGTTTAATACTTCTAATTTAGTGGAAACTTTTGAACCGCCTACGATCGCAACCATTGGGCGAGCAGGTTCTTTTAATGCTTTACCTAATGCATCTAATTCTGCTGCAAGTAATGGACCCGCACAAGCAACTGGTGCAAACTCTGCTACACCGTAAGTTGATGCTTGCGCACGGTGAGCAGTACCGAATGCATCCATCACGAAGACATCACAAAGTGCGGCATATTTTTTACCTAATTCAGGATCGTTTTTCTTCTCACCTTTGTTCACACGTACGTTTTCTAAAACAACGATTTCGCCTTCTTTAACATCCACACCGTTTAAGTAGTCTTGTTCTAAACGCACATTGAAGCCAGCGTTTTTTAAGTAATCAACAACTGGTTGTAAAGAGTCTTCAGGCTTGAATTCCCCTTCAGTTGGACGACCTAAGTGAGAGGTAACCATCACTTTTGCGCCTTTCTCTAAAGCCAGTTTTAAGGTCGGGATAGTCGCACGAATACGCGCATCAGATGTCACTTTGCCATCTTTTACTGGCACGTTTAAGTCCGCACGAATAAATACACGTTTACCTTTTAAATCTAAGTCGGTCATTTTGATTACTGACATAATCTTTCCTCTTGGGTTAGTTAAAATTAAGCTTGAATATTATACCTAGTTCTGACTAGGTTGTAACGATGTAGATCAAATAAAAAAGCGAATTATGCTTATTTTTGGCAATCGATTACTTCCCACTGGCGATTGTAACAAATGAATAGTTCATTATGGCTCGCTCCTAAATAAGCGCCTTTTAATTGCGGATTATGTTGCTTCATCCATTGAAATAATTCTTTACGGCTTAATTGTTCGTTTGGCAAAGAGAGTGATTCAAATAATGCTTTCTCTTGTTTGAAATAAGCTTCCGCTGAATCAAAAGCACAGCTACCGTGTTTTTCCCATTCGCCTTGCAATAATTTTGCGCCTGGCGAGATTGAAAGGTAAGGCTCGAGCGTTTCAATTGGAAGTGGCGCTAAATCACCCTTACAAAAACGTGGATGATCCGTAACAGAACGCGCATTCGCATTTTGTGGCCATAAGCCATGCACTACCCAGCCGAATTGATTTTTTGTACTACATTGATATTGCGCTGAATCGGGTAAATTATTGCCATATTGCGCACGTTGTTTTTCACAGAATGCCGGTGACCAAGATAAGGCCAACATATAGTAATCAACTGGGGCATTTTTATTTTGTCCAATGGCATCAT
>OBVN01000358.1_pt1 | contig 13857 bp, 14 predicted proteins | sample 1476171 | NCBI WGS metagenome assembly OBVN01 (sample SAMEA2580014, study PRJEB22360) | human gut metagenome | biome: human gut; feature: human-associated habitat; material: faeces | place: Denmark | collected 2008/2010
TAGAAATATTGTATACATAAAGGGGGATAGGTGTCAGTAAGTATACCTATATACAGAACTTATAATCTCTGTTATACTGTAAAAGTTGTAATAATAAATTGCTGAGAACAACCTAAGATTGTTGTTGACTTTCACTATCTAATTTGTTATTATAATTAAGTGATTTATGAAGCAGAGGCCATCCGCCACTCACCTAATACCAAGAAGTATGAGGTTAATATAGAGAATTCTATTCGGATGGTGTTTGCCGTCCGTTTTTTTTATTCTCTTGGAGGTGAACGCTATTAGCAAGGATACACCACGCATTAATGAAGAAATTCGTGCTCGTGAACTTCGTGTCGTAGGTCCTGAAAACGAACAAATCGGTATTATGTCTGGCCGTGAGGCTTTGGCATTGGCTGAAGAACAGCATCTTGATCTTGTGGAAATTGCACCTAACGCTAAACCACCGGTAGCTCGCATTATGAACTACGGTAAATATCGTTATGAACAACAAAAACGCGAGAAAGAAGCGAAGAAAAAACAAAAAATCGTAACTTTGAAAGAAGTCAAATTACGTCCACATATTGAAGACCATGACTTTTACGTAAAAATGAAAAACGCATCCAAATTCTTGGCTGAAGGTAACAAAGTAAAAGTAACCATCATGTTCCGCGGTCGTGAACTTTCACATCCAGAACTAGGCATGGCAGTGTTGACACGTTTTGCTGAAGAACTCAAAGAAACGGCGTCTATTGAAAAAGCAGCTAAATTAGAAGGTCGTAACATGACCATGATTTTAGTAAGTAAATAAGGTATTGGGAGGATTATATTATGCCAAAAATTAAAACTCGTCGCGCAGCGGCTAAACGTTTCGCAGTAACTGGTACTGGTGAATTCAAGCGTGCGAAAGCTTTCAAAAGCCACATTCTTGAGAAAAAATCTCCAGCTCGTAAACGTAATTTACGTAAAGCTACATTGGTTGCAAAAGCTGACCATAAACGCGTAGCTAAATGCTTACCATACGCTTAATCGTTAACTATTAGATCGATATATCGTAATTTAGGAGGAATATACAATGGCAAGAGTGAAAAAGGGCGTTACAGCTCATGCACGTCATAAAAAGATTTTAAAATTAGCTAAAGGTTACCGTGGTACACGTTCTCGTTTGTTCAAAAAAGCTAACGAAACAGTAATGAAAGCGTTGTACTACGCTCGTCGTGACCGTCGTGCGAAAAAACGCGAATTCCGTCAATTGTGGATCGCTCGTATCAACGCAGCGGCTCGCATCAACGGTACAACTTACAGCCGTTTTATCGCTGGTTTAGCTAAAGCAGGCGTTGAAGTAAACCGTAAAATGTTGGCTGACTTGGCAGTTAACGATGCAGCAGCATTCGCTAAACTTGTTGAAGTAGCTAAAAACGCTTAATAACATAACAATATACATTGAGGACTCTCTTTGGAGGGTCCTTTTTTATGTGGTGAAAGTAATAGATTATCAATACTTTTATAATATGATATCCTATACATATAATGTGTGTGATAATATTAAAAGAGAGGATTTAAATTAATGAAAAAGTTATTTTCTATGTTATTGTTAGCATGTATAGTAATACCATTACAGATTCAAGCTATATCGATGGAAGCTATTAAAAATGATAAGAATAATATTCCTATTCTTACAGGGAAAAATGCCATTACGTATTTTGTAGATAAGAGTTCTATTAAAAGAGTACAGGAGGATCAGTTTATTTATAAAGTACAGGCAGTTGTATATGAGGTTGAAAATAATAATAGTCATAGAACTAACTCATATATTCACAAGGTTTTAGTTACTTATCGTTATGATATAAACCATTCTGTAGCCAGCGTATTACGTACTCCACAGTATGCACAAGACTATTCACTCCTCATATATGCTAAACAAGCTAGCTCTGGTATGAAATTAACGATAAATAGTGTGGAAGATTTTAATTATGAAGGTGTAGCCTTGGGTAACTTCGGTAATATTCCAGAACAATACGTTGATGTAGCTTTGCGTGATCCTAAATATGTTGTAGGTAATTATATCTTTAAAGAAGCTTATGGTACAGCTTTTGAAAATATGACTATTCATAAGAAATAAGATAAATGAGTTTATGGAAGTAGCTAAAAACGCTTAATAGCATAATAATACAGATTAAGGACTCTCTTTGGAGGGTCCTTTTTGTATGGTGAAAGTATGATATAGCTACATTTATATTTTAGTGTAAAATACTAAATCGTTTTGGCTGTTTTATAAAGTGAAATAAACTATCAAAAAAGTAAAATATAAAAGAGGAGTTTTATTATAGCTTGTAGAACTAACATAGTAATAAACCTATTTAAGGTGCTTGTAAAAGGAGGCATTATTATGGGAATCTTTAAAAAGCTATGTATGACCTCTATGTTAGGTGTTATGTTAACTGTACCAACGTATGCAACTGTTGTTACAGGCAGTCAATCAGATGTAAATTTAGATTTAAAGTATCCTTTAGTTTATACAGAACATGCTTATGCTCAAAGAGTTATTAATACAGATATTGCAAATTATGTACTCGAAGCAAAGGATATGTATTACAACCAACATATTTATCAAGTTTCTCAAAACTATAAGGTTACCTATGAGGATAGTCAAGTTGTTTCAATCCTACTAACTACCTATTATTACTACGCCGGAGCTGCTCATGGTATGTATAATACAAGAGGTCTTGTATATAATAAAGTAACAGGTCAACGCATTCCATTATATAACTATATAAAAATTGCGAATGCAGCACAATTGGATAACGGCTTACGATCCCATGTATTAAGTTATTATACAGGTAATCATACAAAGAGCTATATTCCAAGTGGATGGAGTGTAAAATATGTAACCGATAACTATTGCTTACGTGGTAAGGGGAACATTGATCTAGTTTACCAACCATATGAACTAGGACCGTACGCAGCTGGTAATACTTATATTGGTTTTACACCAAAAGCCATTGAATACTTTAACCGCATGAACTCCTAATACAAGTGTAGCTTTAAATTGTGTCTTATCAGTACATTGATGCATTAAATAGTATTCTTGTTATAAACTCTATAAAAGCCTATAGTACATATACAGTACTATAGGCTTTTAGTGTACTTATCATATTATCTTCTATATCCGCCACATCCTCTAGTATTAGAGTTTTGACCACAGTAACTTTGGCTAGTATTGTTACAAACTGTATTGTTATTATTACAGTTGTATTGAGCGTTTGTATTACAATTGTATTGAGTATCTGCATTACATTTATACTGAGCATTGGTATTGCAATTTGCTTGTGATCCATTGCATACATAATCATAAGCAAATCCTGTAGATACAGCCGCTGTCACGGCTAAAAGCGTCATGACAATCATACGTTTTGTAAACTTCATAGGTATCACCTCCTCATTTCTATACTTATATTGTACTACTAAATGTCAACTAAAATATGATATTCTATACATATATACTATTTGAGAGAGTATGTGAAAGGATGAGAGTCTATTATGAAACGTATATTGATGGCTACACTATGTTTTAGCTGTGTTACGTTAGGAAGTCATGCGATTGATATTAATATACCAGGTGCGGATCCTACAATATCAAAGGATGCATATCAAAATTATCGCAAGACTGATTTAGATGTACACAAGATGGAACGTGAGGTTGAAGCAGAAATAAAAGATTATATGCCCAAAGCTGTGGTAGGTAATGGTGATATAGATTTAGATAAGGTAATTTATTCAAATCGTGAGTTAAACCATTCGTTAAATTTTTCTTCAACAGTATTTATTTTAAAGGAGGGTGGAGCAAATATAAAATTTACTATGCCATATCCAAGTAGGTATGGTAATACTGAAAAAATTTCAGATGGCACCTCTGCTTTCGAACAGGCAATAATTATGAGTCCTAATGGAATTATGGCCTATGAATTACGACATCAACCAGCTGGAAATAATTGGGAAGATAGTAAGATTCCATATAACAAGTTGACTATTGATGATATGAAAGCTATTGCAGAGAAAACAGCTGGAGTGTATAAAGCGCCTAATCCTTCTTTATATGCTGATAAATTTATGTATCCTACTATAGAAAAAGCCACATGGGATGTAACATATGCTAAGGGGACTCCGATGGTAGGGAGTATCAATTTTACAATGAAGGATACACCTACAATTTCCTATCATATCGGTTACAATTTGACACCTAAAAAACAGTTGAATTCATTGGAGAAACAAGGTGTAGATAAGACTAAAGAAATTATAATGTCACCTTTGGTAAACTATGTTCTACCATCTATTGAGCCAGCTAAGGATATCCTTTCTAAAAGTAAGACATTAAAAATTAATGATTTTATATTTTTAACATTAAAAACAAGTAAAATGGTACGGGTAGATAAAAGCGATTCGTATATGTACATACATGATAGCGATCATTATAAAGAGGGGATTATGGTGATGCCAATAGCAGATACTGATATGCAGCATCTAGAGAATATATTCCCAAAAGTTGTACGAAGTATCATTATGTCTGACAAATATTCGATGCGACAACCAATTCAATTTGCTACCGTATGGAATGATGCTATGCCATCTGTATACTTGCAAATTAAGCGCCCTAATACAACTTTGTATATGTTAATATCTCATGACAAACAATTTGTATATACGCATTTTATTATGTCTAATAATAGTAATCTATTGGTAAAAGACTATCGTGATATTGTGCAATATGTGGATACTAATAACAATAAGGACTACTATCATACATTCCAAAGTGGACTGGGGGCTAAGATGCCAAAAGAAATGGTTACTTATGATATTAAGAATATAAAATAGTTTAGTTAATTATTTAGAATTAAAAAACTATCCTGCATTTTTAAAAATTACAAATTTATCATTGCTTTTATATGAATTACACTGTATACTTAAGTTAAAAGTTATACAGTGTAATTTTTTTACATGCAAAAATAAATATAAAATGAAAACTATTTTTGAGGAAGAGGTGACATAGTGTATATTAAAGATATGTTTCATAGTAATACAGGGGTATCACAATATCGATTAGAGGAAAGCACTAGTAAAGATGCAGTGCTATATACCTTGTATGGGCAGAACGAATTATATGAAGATTTAACTGGTGTACCTGGCGCTATGAGTGATAGAAAACAAATTCGTACAGAATATAAAGGCTCTACTCTTAAAGCAGGAGATTTAATATTTAGTACAATATCTGGCATTGCTACCCTCGTTACCAGTGATCATGAAGGTTATCTTTTTACTCAAAACTATGTTCGGATGGAGCCGTTAAATACGCCTATTGATAAAAAGTTTATGGCTTATTTGATTAATGAGAATTCTAAAATTAAACGGCAGTTCAAACAAAATTTACAAGGCAGTCAAGTTGTACGTTATAGTCTTAGCTTATTAAAAGAAATCCAGTTACCAAAATTACCATCTATTGAAACACAACGTATTATGGGGGATATTTATTTTAAACAATTACGACTAAGAGCATTAAAACAGCGTGTGGCGGATAATACATATCGTAAAGCAATTACTATGTTACAGGGAGTAAACTAATATGACAGAGCTAGAATTTGAAAATAAATTAATTGAGCAATTATCAACTGGGATTGTTACTAATGCAGCTAAGTCTAATCAAATTGCTGATACAATAGATGCTTACGGAAATATGAAAGTTTATAAAAGTAAACTCTGGAAGTATGAGCCAACGATAAAAACAACAGAGGCACTTTGGGATAACTTCCGCAAAATTTTGTACCAATTGAATCAAAATCAACTGACACAACCATTAAGCGATACGGAATTTAAACAAGTTCAAAAGGTGATTAATGAACTGTATACACCATATCAAGCAGGACAGTTTCTATATGGTATCAATGGTGTATCCCAAGTAGAGGTTGACTTAGATGATGGACGTCATGTATTTTTAACAGTATTTGATCAAAAACAAATTGGGGCAGGTAACACTGTGTACCAAGTAGTTAGTCAAATTAAGCGAGAGCCACAAATTGCAGGTCGTCCAGAGCGACGTTTTGATACAACACTACTCATTAATGGGTTGCCTATTATCCAAATTGAAGAAAAATCTGTTAAACATCATGTAGATGAAGCATTAAATCAAATGCATCAATATATTCAAGAAAAACAATACAGTGATATTTTCTCAACAGTTCAAATTCTAGTTGCAATGACGCCGAATAGAATCAAATATATGGCTAATACTACGGCAGATTTGTTTAATAAAGACTTTGCTTTTGAGTGGCAAAACCCTAATGATAACAAGGTTATTCGTAATTGGACTACCTTTGCAGATATGTTCCTTAGCATACCAATGGCACATCAAATGTCCACATTGTTTACTATTCTTGACGGTACTAAGAATAAACAAATGCTTAAGGTTATGCGTCCTTATCAAGTATATGCAACAAAAGCAGTTTTAAATGAATTAAAACGTGCTGATTTCGATTTACCAATTAATAAATTAGGTTATGTTTGGCATACAACAGGATCTGGTAAAACGATTACTAGTTTCAAAACTGCCTGGTTGGCGAGTCGTATGCCAAATGTAGATAAGGTAGTATTCGTAGTTGACCGTATAGCTTTAACGAAACAAACCGAAGCAAATTATAAAGCGTATGACCCTGAAGGTTCTATTGATATTGATGGTAAACAATTTGATACCGTTGGTGGAACAGAAAATACTTCAGCGTTAAAGAAAAAATTAAATGAGAAAGGGTATGGCATCATTGTTACATCTGTACAAAAATTAAATACCCTTATTAATCGTAAAGACTTTGTAGTACCGAAGAAAAACTTTGTATTTATTGTCGATGAGGCCCATAGGTCTACCGGTGGTGAAAGCTTTGAGGATTTACAAAAAGTCTTTAAAGGTGCTGCTTGGGTTGGCTATACAGGAACACCTATGTTTGATAAGGTGGTCGGTAAAAAAGGTACTAAGACACATGAGGTCTTTGGTAAGTTGTTACATGCGTATACTATTCGTGAAGCTATTGCAGATAAAAATGTATTAGGTTTTAAGGTTGATTTCGAAACTACGATTGCAGAAGACAAAATGAAACTTGAATACCTACCAAAGTTCTATAAAGAAAAATACCCTAATTGGAATGAACTAGATATTGAACGAAAGATTGCTAATCTTACTGATAATGATATGGATGATATGATAGAGCCAAGTTTCTATGATAATAATCTTGATCACGTAAAATTAGTTGTAGAAGATATCTTTAAAAATTGGCGAAATCGTTCTAATGATGGTGCTTATAACGCGATGCTTACTACACATGTAGGTGGCAATAGACCAAGTACACCAATGGCCTTATTGTACTTTGAAGAATTTGAGCGAGTGAACCAAGAACGTGAGGCGCAAGGGTTACCAACGTTAAAAGTAGGTATTACTTTTAGCATGAGTACTAATAATAGTGATAACCAATTAACTACAAATGATGGTTTGTTACGTGCTATGAAACATTACAATAAGATGTTTGGTACTAGTTTTGGACTTGATGATGTATCAGGTTACACTCAAGATTTAACAACACGCTTAAATCGTACAGCACAAGATGGGCAATATTTAGATATTGTTATCGTTGTGGATCAACTATTAACTGGTTTTGATGCACCGCAACTAAATACACTTTATGTGGACCGTACATTGAAGGATGCAATGCTAATTCAAGCCTACTCTAGAACAAATCGTATTGCCGATAATCAAGGCAAGCCATGGGGCCGTATAGTCAATTACAGATGGCCAGCTAAGAACGAAGAGCTCATGAATCGAGCATTAAGTATTTATGCCAATAAGCACTCTGCTGATGTACAAGAAACGTTAGTAGATACAAGGGTATTAGTTGATAATGGCGTTTTAGCAAAACCTTTCAAAGAACAATTTGAAGAAGTAAAACAAGTGGTAGACCGCCTTGCAGATATGACGGATAATTTTACGGAAGTTCCTGCTAGCGAAGCTAAGCAAGAGGAAATGTTCAATCTTATGCGTACATATAGTGCTGGAATGTCAAAGCTAAAACAATATGATCCAGATGTTGTTAATGGTGAAGACATAGGATTTGACTATGATAATCCAGATGAACTTGTTACATTGCTTGGGATGACACCTGAACAAGAAGAAATGTTAACGACATCTCTGTATAACGATTTGAAAGAGCGTATTGCTGAAAATCATGATGTACCGATTGCTCAAATTGAACTACGCATGATACATGTAAAACAAATTAGTGTTAACTATGACTATCTCACTGAATTGATAGAAGCATTAATGAATGCTGTTCGTGAAAAACGTATGGATGCAGCTGCAGATTATCGTGAAAAAATTAATGACTTTGCAATGGCTTTAGATGATCGCCAATATGCAAAGCAAATTAATAATGCGGTTGATGCAATTTATAAAGGTACGTATCCTCCAGAAGGAAAGACTATCCAATATCCTGTAAAGTTAACTAGTTTGGAAGTCATCGAAGATGTAAATACGATGATTATAAAAGACGATATTTTTGATTTTCGTTTAAAATGGGGCATTATTGATGTTATCAGTAATGATGAAATATTAGATCTATTTTCTCGACATACAGCTGGTAAGCAGGATTTAGATGGTACAGGTAGAATTAGTAAATTAAAAAAAGACGCTCGTGCGGAATATCAAGTAAAAGCGCAAGATAAAGATATTATAAGCCTTAATAAAATTAAATATGGTAATGAACTTGTAGCGGCTTTATATAAATTTGCAGATTCGTATGTTAATGAAAGGTAGTGTTGTTATGATAAAGGGAAAGCGAGGTTGTGATGAGTAAAGAAAAACGGAGAGTACCTAAATTACGATTTCCGGGATTCGCGGAAGATTGGGAACAGCGTAAGTTTGGGGACTTATTTGAATATGAAAGACCTGATGCATATATAGTTAAGTCAGATAATTATAATGATGATTTTAATATGCCAGTCTTGACTGCAAATAAAGCATTTATATTAGGTTATACAAATGAGGAAAATTCATATAATAAGCCATCAATTATTTTTGATGATTTTACTCTTGATAGAAAATATGTTGATTTTCCCTATATGTTAAAATCTTCTGCAATAAAAATTTTAACATCAAAAAATCAGCATAATTTGCGGTTTTTATTTGAACGATTAAATTCTACTCGATTTGAACTTTTAGGGCATGCACGACACTACATTAGTGTAGTTCAAAATACAATTATATTTTGTCCCTCTGTCGAAGAGGAAGTTTGTATAAGTAATCTATTAACTAAATTTGATGAACTAATTACCCTTCATCAGCGTAAGTTAAATAATCTTAAATTAAAGAAAAAAGCGTTGCTTCAGAAACTTTTTCCAAAAAATGGAGAACGATATCCTGAACTTCGTTTTCCTGGATTTACTGATGCTTGGGAACAGCGTAAGTTTAGTGATTTATATGAGAAAATCTCTGAAAAGAATGATTTATCATATTCCCTTGATAAAATTATCTCTGTAGCGAATATGTATTATAAATCTGATGCAAAAGTATCTAATGAAGAATATTTAAAAACTTATAATATATTCCGATATGGTGAGATTGCTTTTGAGGGAAACAAGAGTAAAGATTTTGCTTATGGTAGATTTGTGGAAAACACTATAGGTGATGGGATTATATCCCATGTTTTTGAAGTATTTAGACCAATTGCTAAATATGATATTTATTTTTGGAAATATTATATTAATTATGAAGCAATAATGGGAAAAATTCTTTCAAGATGCACTAAAAAAACTACTATGATGACAAACTTAGTTGCTAAAGACTTTTTGAAAGAAACAGTTTTAGTACCTACCTTAGCAGAGCAAAAACAAATTGGGACATTATTAAATGCTATCGATAAATTTATTACCCTTCATCAGCGTAAGTTAGATCACTTACAATTACAGAAAAAAGCATTACTTCAACAGATGTTTGTATAAATAAAGGAGATTTTGTATGGCAGAATCAAAAGCACAGAATATTTCAAGCCAATTATGGGCGATTGCTAATGACTTGCGTGGCACAATGGATGCAAGTTCTTTTAAAGATTACATTCTTCCATTTTTATTCTATAAATATCTTTCTATTCACCAAGAAGAATACTTAGTTAATAGTGATTTGGTTGATATTTCAGATGGAAAATCTGTTAATGAGGCATATAAGGAACTTGTCGAAGACACAGGCTTAGAAGCTTGTTTAATCGATATTGCTGGTACATTAGGCTATGCCATTAATCCTGAGGATACATGGGCTTCTTTAACTGAAAGTATTCATAATGGTTCCGTTATTCCTAGTGATTATCAACGATTATTTGAAAACTTTAACAAGAATGCTGAAATTAATAAAGAAGCTGCAGCAGATTTTAGAGGTATTTTTAACTACATTAATCTTGGTGACTCTGGACTTGGATCAACAACAGCCGGTAGAATTAAGACTTTAAATGCCGTTGTCACTAAAATCGATGAAATCGAATATAAAGATGAAAATGGTAAAGATATACTTGGTGAAATCTATGAGTATTTGATTGGTAAGTTTGCAGCTAATGCTGGTAAAAAAGGTGGGGAGTTCTATACACCTCATGAAGTTAGTCAAATTTTGGCTAAAATTGTTACTGGCGATATAGAATCTCAAACTGATACTTTCACAGTCTATGACCCAACAATGGGTTCTGGCTCATTACTATTGACGGTTCGTAATGAATTGCCTGATGGATCTCGTCAAGGTGCGGTTAGCTTTTATGGGCAAGAACTAAATACGGTAACATATAACTTGGCTCGTATGAACTTGATGATGCATGGTGTTACGTATAATAATATGACACTAAATAATGCTGATACTCTTGAAAGTGATTGGCCAGATGGTCCTGATCGTGATGGTATCGATAGACCACGTTCCTTTGATGCGGTTGTTGCGAATCCTCCATACTCTGCTAAATGGGATAATAATGAAAGTAAACTTAAAGATCCACGCTTTAGTGAATATGGTAAATTAGCACCAGCTTCTAAAGCAGATTATGCTTTCATATTGCATAGCTTATATCATCTAAACAATGAAGGGACAATGGCAATCGTTTTACCTCATGGTGTTCTATTCCGTGGTGCGGCAGAAGGTAAGATTCGTCAAACTATTATAGAAAAGAATTACCTTGATGCGGTGATTGGTTTGCCTGCAAACCTGTTCTATGGTACAAGTATTCCTACAACAATTCTTGTGTTTAAGAAAAACCGTACAACACGCGATGTACTATTTATTGATGCTAGCAATGAGTTTGAAAAGGGTAAAAATCAAAATAATTTAAGTGATGAAAATATCACTAAAATCATTGAAACATATCGCAATAGACAAGACGTTGATAAATATGCACATGTTGCATCTCTCGAAGAAATTAAAGAAAACGACTATAACTTAAATATTCCTCGATATGTAGACACATTTGAGGAAGAAGAAGAACTTGATCTTGATGAAATCAATCGTATGATTGAACAAGATAACCAAGAAATTGCACAACTTGAAAAAGAAATAGCCGAACAATTAGCCCTATTAGGCGTCAAAATGTAAGGAAAAGAGGTAGAAAAGACCAAATAGGACTTTTCTACCTCTTTTTGTATTCTTGGGAACAGCGTAAGTTATCAGAACTAGCCACTATGAATGCTCGAATTGGATGGCAAAATTTACGAACTAGTGAATTTTTAGATAATGGTGATTATTTACTAATTACGGGGACCGATTTTGATAATGGGCGTATTAAATATAGTACTTGTCATTATGTAGAAAAAAAGCGATTTGATCAAGATACAAAAATACAATTAAGTACTGGTAGTATACTTATTACAAAAGACGGTACTTTAGGCAAGGTGGCATTAGTAGAAGAGTTACCAAAGCCTGCAACGCTTAATGCTGGCGTATTTAATGTACGAGTTAAAGATGATGCCTTCTTATCGTACAAATATTTATATCATTATCTTAAAGCTCCTTTTCTAATGAAATATGTTACTGCAAACGCAACTGGCGGTACTATCAAGCATTTAAATCAAAGTATATTAGTTGATTTTCCTATTCCAATTACGGAAAAACAGGAACAAGATAGAATTGCTAAATTACTTGATTCATTAGAATCTATTATTACCCTTCATCAGCAAGAGCCATTTCTATGTGGGAACAGCGTAAATGGTGGGGTAGAATTATGTTGACAATAGAGGAAAAATCCGAACTATTTTATATTTATTACGAAAAGTGGATACGAATTTATAAAGAAGGGGCTATTCGTAATGTGACAATGCGAAAATATGAGATAACTCTATTATGGTTAAAAAAATTAGTTCCTGAACTTAAGCTTTCACAATTAAACAGAATATCGTATCAACAATTATTAAATGATTATGCAGAGTTCCATGAACGACAAACAACAATGGACTTTCATCATCAAATTAAAGCGGCTATATTGGATGCAGTAGATGAAGGATTTATTGATAGAGATCCGACGCGGAAGGCCATTATAAAAGGTCGATCACCGAGAATAAAGAAGATCAAATATCTAAATCAGTTTGAATTACATACCTTGTTAGTTAATTTGAAGTTGACATCCGAGATTAACTGGGATTGGTTGATATTGATAATAGCTAAAACTGGGATGCGATTTTCAGAAGCTTTAGCATTAACGCCAAAGGATTTTGATTTTTCACATCAATCATTGATTGTGGATAAAACGTGGGATTATAAAGGAAAGGGTGGATTCCTGCCAACGAAGAATCGCTCATCAGTGAGAAAAATACAGCTTGATTGGCAAACAATCATAAAGTTCTCAGAACTAATTAAAGGCTTACCTGAAGATAAGCCTATATTTGTGAAAGGTCGTGTATTCAATTCGACAATAAATGGTGTATTAGAACGGTATTGTAAAAAGTTGGGAATACCAGTCATATCAATTCATGGTTTACGACATACTCATGCCTCGTTGTTACTTTTCGCAGGGGTATCGATTGCAAGTGTCGCAAGAAGACTTGGGCACGCGAGTATGACAACAACACAAAAAACATATATACATATTATTCAAGAAATGGAAAATAGAGATATTGATCTAGTGATGCGGTCTATGGCTGGATTAGCATGAGAATTATTATATAGAAATGGCTTTTACTGATGAAGGGTAATCATTTTAGAAATGTGGTAAAATAAACCACCAATTTTTTCTTGTTCATCTAATTTTTTTGGATATACAATCATTGTATCTTTCAAAGCAGATTTAGATATCGAACTAACTTTTATGCCCTGAACTAATGGTCTAAGCTGCATCCTATAAGAATCTGAGTTTAAAAAATTACCTAAATAACCTTTACCAAATGGAATTAGTGGCCTACAAGGAATTGTATGTAAACCACTAAGAACAAATGGCGCACTTACATTCTGCAACTCAATCGCTTTACCAACAGCATCATCTTCAGCTGTATCCGAAAAGACGATATCCCCATCTCGGAGTAATGATTTGCTAAATTTAGATAAATCAAGCTCAGAGTTAATATAAGGTATATCCTTATTAGATCCATCTAGTATCTCATCAAATTTAACCAAGATATCACCATAATGAATATTCTTTATATTAGGATTTTTATAATTCAACGAGTCTCTAGATAGAGTATTATTTTGTAGGTATTCAAATATTTCGCCTAACTTACGCTGTTCCCAAGTTATTATTTCTGAATTTCGATTATTTTATGTAATAAAATTGTAAGTTATAACTTTTGTAATGCTATTTAGAGGATAATAAAAATTCAAATAGTTATAGAAAA